>WNGD01000216.1_pt1 | contig 56108 bp, 34 predicted proteins | sample 5400671 | NCBI WGS metagenome assembly WNGD01 (sample SAMN13153369, study PRJNA577476) | soil metagenome | isolation source: 40 cm soil or saprolite under grassland replicate 2 | place: USA:California | collected 2016-06-15 | reverse complement strand
GGCAATCAGTACGGCAAGGGGCAGCAGGCCGGAAACAACTACGAAGATCGACGTTCCCGGAGCGGTCGTGACGGTCGCCTCCGGTATCAATGGAGACGGCGCAATCGTCGGCTGGTATTGTCTTCTCCAGCCCTGCACTGCTGCGCGGTTTCACGGTTTTATGCTCAAGGATGACGTCCGGACTTACATCGATGTGCCCAACAGCATGGAAACAACTGAGGGTGCCTTGTTGGTGTGCATGAATTCTTTGAGTTGAGAATCCGGCGGCGCTAGTTCGCAGTGAGAGCTCGCCGGCGCGACGAATCGGATTCGGGATTTGCTAACAGTAAAGGGCGTGGACCAAAAAGGAGAGAAGAAAATGGTTGCAAGAATCAAACACACATTTTCGCTGTTAGCGGTTCTGGCGCTGTTCAACTTTGCCGCTACTGCCGGACTGGGACAACAGCAACTGCCGTCATCGCCTATCGTCACCGCGGCCTCGTCGGGCAACGTGGTGCGGGTCAGTGCGGCGGGCAACATCACTCATATTCGCCTGGAAGTCTTCTCAGCAACCGGAGAGAGAGTTTTCGATTCCGGCAACCGCGACGGCAGCGTATTCGATTGGCGGTGGCAGGATGAGAAAGCCCCGGCCTTCAGCGCCGATAGTTATCTGTGCGTGGTCACGGTCCAGAGTCTGTCAGGAAAGACCAGTCGGAAACTGGCCAACCTCTCTTTTGTAAATCAGCAGGCGACACTCAAACCAATCGAGCTAACCCAACTGAAATCCGTGCAAGCGCAGGCTCTCAGCGCCACCGAGACCGACACGCCTTTGACGATCATCGGCGCCGAGCAAACGATAGCGGCCACGGTGATTGCGCATGATGGTAACGATGGCCAGGTAACCCGAACTCGTGGCGCTTTCACTTTTCGCTTCGGAGATTTCTTCAGCGGCAATGACCAGGAACAGATGCGTCTGACTGCGGAAGGAAACCTCGGTATTGGCACTGCGAAACCGAAAGCGAGGTTGGATGTGGCAGGGCTGATTCGCGCCCGCGAAGGTTTCCAATTTTCCGATGGCAGTACTCTGAACGTGAACGACAAAGGAGTGCTGACGCGCACCAACGCCGACGGCATCGCGCCCGCTGCTGTCACGAGCACCCAGAACCGCATAGCTAAGTTCACCGACAATGCCGGCACGGTGGGCGATTCGGTGGCGATTGATACCGGCACCGGTCTGCAACTGACAGCCCCACCCAACCCGGCGGTGGACACGAATCTGCTTTACTTGAACAGCACCAACGGGACGGCAGGTGTATTGGCCGGCAGCACGCCTTCATATGGCGCCGCTAACGGACCATTCTTTGCGATGCGTGGCAACACCTACACGACGATTGCCAATCAGCGTGGGTTGTTCACGATCGCGGCGGGCAACGTTGCGAATCCCGTGGGCGATGATGGCTCAGTGAAATTCAACACTGGAAATGATCTTCTGCGCATGATCATCAGACCAAGTGGCAACGTCGGCATCAACACCCTCGTGCCAACCGAGCAACTTCATGTCACCGGCAACGGCTTGTTCACCGGCAACCTGACGGTCAACGGCACGCTCAATGCCACGCTGCCGGCGACTAGTATTTCCGGCGTTTTGCCAATCGACAACGGCGGCACCGGCAGCTCGACGCAGAACTTTGTCGATCTTTCCAAATCTCAAATCATCCACGGCAAAAAGACTTTTTTTGATCCGATCTTCGGTGACGGTTCGCAGTTGACGAACGTCGTCAACACTTCGACCAATCAATCCATCGCTGGCCGAAAGGTTTTCGTTGACCCGATCTTCGGCGACGGCTCGGGTTTGACCAATGTACCAGGGACCATCAACTGGCAGATCGTATCGGGTCTCTCACAGCAAGCGCTTCCCAATACTGGCTATCTGGCAACCAATGATGCTCAGGTGACCATAACTCTGCCAGCGTCTCCAAAGGTCGGCGACATTGTCCGCATATCCGGGATCGGGATGGCCGGATGGAAGCTGGCACAAAATGACGGCCAATTCGTTGTGGCGGGAGCAAACCCCAATTCTCCGGCCGCCGAGTGGACGGCACACCTACCCACCGGTCCATGGCAATCAATCGCCTCGTCTGTCGATGGCATGAAACTGGTGGTTTGTGGCACTGACGGTGGGACGTTGGTTTCAAGAATCTATACGTCAACAGATTTCGGCGTAACCTGGACGCAAAGGACAATTGCTCCTGGCGTGCGTTGTAGCGACGTCGCCTCCTCGGGTGACGGCACCAAGCTGGTCACCGTCTTCAATAACCAACAGATCTACACCTCGACTAATTCCGGAGAGAGCTGGGAGCCCCATCTCTCCAACGGAAGCTGGCGGGGAGTAGCCTCTTCGGCCAGTGGCAATGAACTGGCTGCTATTAACAGTGGCGCAGTTTACACCTCAAGCGACGGCGGATCCACTTGGAACCCTCCGCACAGTTTTGGCTTTCAATTGAGGGCAATAGCTTCTTCCGCACTGGGAGATAAGTTAGTCGTGGTCGGAGAACAGATCTATACGTCCGTCGATTACGGGGCGAATTGGGCGACCAGCGAAAGCAGCCGAGCCTGGTATGCGGTGGCTTCCTCGGCCGATGGTAGCAAATTAGTTGCGGTGGTCGAGGGTGGACTGATCTATACGTCAACAGATTCGGGAGTTACCTGGGCGCCGCGCGAGACGTCGCGCTCGTGGAGAGCAGTCGCATCTTCAGCTGATGGCAGCAAACTGGTCGCCGCCACATCGATCGGACAGCTCTATGTTTCGACTGATTTTGGAATCACCTGGGTGCCGCGCTCATTCCCGGCACAGTGGACAGCGGTCGCCGCATCGGCTGATGGAACCAGGCTCGTCGCTGCGGTTAGTGGTGGACAGATTTACACGTCGGCCCAAAACACAACTCTGGGAACGGAAGGCTATTTGACGGGCGGCCAGTTTACATCGCTCGAACTGCAGTACATCGGCAACGGAAAGTTTCTTCCGCTTAGTCACGAAGGAACGATCGTTGGCCACTAATCTGCTCGTGGAGCAGGTTTCACTCACAAAGATGTAAGTCATCACGATGAATACGACTGTTGAAATCGGCGATGGTGTTCTGGCTTGGAAAGTCTCTGCGTTCCCTTTGCGTTCTCGGCGTCTTGTATGACGCCTTGCAAACTTCATTCACCACAGAAGACACAGCTATCTGGTCGAACGTCTCTACAAGGTTGCTTACGGCGATGCCAACGGCACTTCGACGTTTGGCGGTACGCATCAACTGATCGAGCAACAGCAATCGCAGATCGAGGCGCTGAAAAAACTCGTCTGCGCAACAAACCCAGAGGCGGGAATTTGCAAACAGTAAAGGTAGTGGAAAGCCTGTAGGAGATCAAAAGGAGAGAAGAAAATGGTTGCAAGAATCAAACACACATTTTCGCTGTTAGCGGTTCTGGCGCTGTTCAACTTGGCCGCTACTGCCGGACTGGGCCAAAGCCTCGGTTCCACACCGCAGGTGCCCCAATCAGCAGCTACTGTCACCGCGGCCTCGTCGGGCGATGGGTTGCGGTTCAGTGCGCCGGGCAACATCACGCACATTCGCTTGGAAGTCTTCTCGTCGTCCGGAGAGAGAGTCTTTGATTCCGGCAACCGCGACGGTAACGTATTCGATTGGCGCTGGCAGGATGAGAAAGCATCGGCATTCAGCGCCGATAGTTATCTGTGCGTGGTCACGGTCCAGAGTCTGTCAGGAAAGACAACTCGGAAACTGGCCAACGTCTCTTTTGCAAATCAGCAGGCGTCGCTGCAACCAGTCGAGGTAACCCAACTCACTCTCGTGCAGGCGCAGGCTCTCAGCGCCACCGAGACCGACACGCCACTGACGATCATCGGCGGCCAGCAATCAATCGCGGCCTCGGTGCTCGCCCATGATGGTAACGATGGGCAGGTAACCAGAACCCGTGGCGCTTTCACTTTTCGGGTTGGCGATTTCTTCAGCGGCAATGACAAAGAACAGATGCGATTGACGGAGCAAGGGAACCTGGGGATTGGCATTGCGAAACCCAAAGCGAAGCTGGATGTGGCGGGGACAGTTCGGGCGCGCGAGGGATTTCAATTTGCTGACGGCAGTAACTTGAATGTAAACGACAAAGGCGCCCTGACGCTGACAAACAGCAATGGAATTATTTCTTCCAATGTTAGCGGCACGGGCACACAGAACCGCTTAGCTAAGTGGACGGACAATGCCGGCACGCTGGGCGATTCGATAGCGAGTGACACCGGCACCGGATTGCAACTGACCGCGGCGCCCAGTGGAGTGGTGGATACGAACCTGATTTATTTGAACGCAACTAATGGCACCATAGGTGTATTGGCGGGCAGCACGCCATCTTTTGGCGCCAACAACGGGCCATTCTTCGCTATGCGCGGCAACACCTACACGACGATCGGGAATCAGCGTGGGCTGTTTACTATCGCGGCGGGGAATGTCTCAAGTCCGGTGGGTGATGATGGCTCAGTGAAGTTCAATACCGGGAATGATCTTCTGCGCATGGTGATTCGGCCCAGCGGAAATGTAGGCATCGGCGTACCCGCACCGGGCGCGCTGCTGGACGTGGGCGGTAATATCAATACCAGCACCCAATACAACATCGGCGGCAGCCGCATTTTGAGCAACGCGGGACACAGTAACTTGTTTGCCGGTGTCGGCGCCGGCGGTAGCAACACGGGAAGTAACAACTCATTCTTCGGCGCAAATGCCGGCGCCAGCAACACGATCGGCCTGGCCAACGCCTTCTTCGGCACCGATACCGGCAACCGTAACACAATAGGCGATGTGAACTCCTTCTTCGGCAAAGAAGCTGGCAACAATAACACGGAGGGAAATGGCAACTCCTTCTTCGGCTATTCGGCCGGCAGCTTTAACTCGACAGGCTCGGACAATGCTTTTTTCGGCCGAAGAGCTGGCGACGCAATCAACGGCGATTTCAACTCCTTCTTTGGCAGTTCAGCCGGCTTCAACACCACAGGGGGCATGCATAATACCTTGATTGGGTTTAGCGCAGATGGCGCGGCTGGTATCTCAAACGCCACCGCCATCGGTTCTCAGGCACAAGTCACCCAAAACAATTCACTCGTGCTTGGCAGCATCAACGGTGTCAATGGCGCCAGCGCCGATACCAAAGTCGGGATAGGCACAACCGCACCGGGATCTAGTCTCCACGTTAATGTTCCGGGCTCTCCCAATCCCATCAGTGCCGTGAGCATTGATGTACAAAGCTTCGGTAACCCAAGTAACGCCGTAGCCAGTCACTTCCTTCGAGTCCGCGATATCGGTTCGGGATCACCATCATCCTTTCTCATTCGCGGAGATGGCAATGTCGGCATTGGCACTGACGCTCCCAATGCGAAACTACAGGTGCAGAATGGAGACGTTTATGTGGGAACCGGAGGAAACGGGATGATTCTGAAATCACCAAATGGCGCAGTTTGTCGGCGCCTCACTATCGATAATTCAGGCAATCTATTGAGCGCGTCTGTCACCTGTCCCTAGTGCTACGTGGCCAGTCGGAAGTCCGCAGACGCTGATCCAATCACAGAAAAGTTTAATTGAAACTCAGCAGCGATAAAGCGAACGACAACAGCGCCAGATCGATGCTTTGACCAGAATAGTTTGTTCGCAAAAACCGAGCGCAGGACTTTGTCAGTAGTAATCCTCTGAGAGAAATAGTCCGCTTAAAGAACACATAGCATGTGGAAGGAGCAAGTATGAACCAACTCGCGTGCGAAGACTCGCCTCGTGATGCAACCGGCGCACGACCGGGAAACTCTGTTTCGACCGTCAAGGCTCCCTCGCGCCGCAGCTTTCTTCAGTCCGCGCTTGCCGCCGCCGGGATGCTTCTGATTCAGGAGCTAAAGGTATTTCCCGAATCGGCAGTTTTGCGAACGACGCAGCCCGCCGCAACGATTGACCTGGTTCACGACACGCTCAACGGACTCTCGGCGTTTGTGGTGCCGGGGCCGGACGCCTACTCGGTCGCGCAGGGTGTGAGCACCACAGAGCCCGGCGGCATTGCGGCACTGGTCACCGAAATATTCATTCCGGTCCTGGACGGCTCCGTGCCGTTCATACCTAACTTTTCGGCGGTCGTCGCCGGTATCCTCAATCAACTGGCGCTGGCGGTAAATCCGTCGCCCGCCGGTCCGTTCAACTCTCCGTTCGCAAACCTTTCCTTCAACGAGAAGGTAGTCGTCTTCCAAATAATGGACGCCACCGATTCGCTCAAGCCTCTGGCCGGCGTCCTGCCCGCATTCGCGGCTTACATCTGTTATTCCGAAGCCAGTGTGCTGGATCGCTCGACGCACACGATTACCGGCCAGCCCGTCGGTTGGTCGCTTTCAAACTACGCGGGCGCAACGGACGGGTTCGATGAATTTCTGGGTTACTTCGAGAACCGTCGTTCAGTGAATTGATTTCGAAAGGAGCAGCGTATGCGAGACGTGATTGTGGCCGGAGCAGGTGGTGGCGGCGCTGTGATTGCCAAAGAGTTGGCGGCGCAGGGACTCGATGTGTTGTTGCTCGAGGCCGGCCCACGTTTCGGTAATCTGGAGCGCGATTGGTCGCATTTTGAAAGTGATGCCAATGGACTGTTTGGCGGTTATTTTCGGTTTGGGCCGGCTGACCTTTCGCGACCCGCATGGCTGCGCGAGCTGCCGCAGAGCTCGCTCTTCCTGCAACTCTCCGGCGTGGGCGGCACGACCAATCACTATCAGGGAAACTCTCCCCGAGCGATGCCGGGCGCCTTCGCCGCTTATGAAGGCGACGACGCGGCAGCTTATGACACAGCGCATCTGTTTCCCTTCAGCTACCGCGAACTGGTCCCTTATTACGAATGGGTCGAGCACACGCTGCCGGTGCAGACCGCGCCCATGGGCGCCAAGGAAGACGCGTTTCTTCGTGGCGCGCAATTGCTCGGACTGCCCGTGCAAAGATCCAAGGACATCACTCGCGCCGCCTGCCGGGCGCAGGAAAACGCAATCATCCAGCCGAGCGGCACGGCGGGTAAGACGAACGATCCATCCAAGCTTCAATTCCCACAAGCGAAGGGCTGCACCTTCTGCGGCCATTGCGCGCAAGGATGTTTTCTGCCGCGTGAAGCGCCCGTCAATTTGAAATCCAAACGCGCAACCTCGGTCAGCTATATGCCGATGGCGTTAACCGCCGATCTCTGGTCGCATCGAGGACGGGTCGTGACGCTTGTCACCGATGCTTTTGCGGTGCGCGTGAATACGGATTCGCAGTCAATCGCCAGAAGCGTCACCTGGCGAATCGGCGCCACTGGCGAACTCTTTACCGAAGAGGCTGCGGTCATCGTCCTCGCCTGCGGTACGGCGGAGAGCCCGCGGCTGTGGCTAAACAGCGGGCTACCAAACCCGAATGGATGGGTGGGCGCAGGACTGACGGATCATTTTGTTGATCTCGTCGTCGGCGTGATGCCTTTCTACACCGGACTCACCAAAGGTTCCGGTTCAGGCGCGCGGATCGACTATCCGGGCTACGGTATGATTGAAGTGGTGGGTCAGCCGCCCGGCACGACTGCGGGACTTTCAGCATTCAGCGATGCCGGGATTGCCGGCTTCTACAACAACGGTTTGCCGGAAGCGCGCGGAGCAGACACTGTCGGGCGATTGGTGGGCCGCGATCTCAAGACGGCGATGTCGAACGTCGACAAGCTGCTTTACATCGATGTCTTCACCGACGACGACGTAGAGGCACAAAACCGCGTCACGCTCTCAAGCAACATTCCCCCCGATGAACACGGCCAAGTGCCGCGGATTGAAATTCATTACCGCAACCGGTCGGCAAGAACAATCCGCAATCGTGAATATCTTGTTGCCCAGGCAGTGCGACTGTTGCGGGCGCTCGGCGCCACGCGAGTTCACCGGATCAATAAGCCGCCTTTTGTCATTCACAGCCACAGCACCATGCGCATGGGCGCCGCGCCGGCTGATTCAGTTCTGGACGCAAACGCAGAATCGCGCTGGGTCCGGCGGCTATTTATTGCCGACAATTCGGCGCTCGCAAACGGGCTGGGCGGGCCGAATCCGACGCTGACAACGCAGGCCCTGGCAACTCGAACCGCTGAGAAGATATTTCAAACATACTTCGACGGAAGTCCCTGGGTCGCTAACTCAAACGCCGTTTCGTCGGTCGATCATTCCGTGACGGAGGCCGTCATTCGACGCGGTCTGTAGTTCGGCAAACACTAGCTCGTATCGCGAGTCCATTAAAGGTCCAATAAGAGTTCCCGTGAGTCCTGCAAATGCGGCAAAGTGCTATCCATGCCGCTGAGTTCCGTTGAATTACAACAGGTCGCTCCTCTTTCACGGCGGCGACCCCGACGAGTCGGGGTTCGACTCCCGTACGGGACGCCAATATTCTTACAGGATTCGATCAGTTGTGCCCTAAGTCCAGAAACATCTCTTAATTGGATCACCACCATCGCATAACCGGAAGTGTCATCTTCACAACTTTACTCTCGTCCTCTGCAATTAAGTATTGACAGAACTCGTGAGGCATCCCTAAACTCCCGATTGTTCTCACCCGACATTCGTAGCCGGCGAAGTAGCAAACCTGAGAAAAGACAATTCTCGTCGATCGTGCTGTTGTCTACGAAAAGATACAGCCATCTTCTCGGTCTTACCGCCGCACCTCTTGGGGTAGTGGTAGAAAAGGGGCTTCCTCATGAAGAATGTTTCTCAAGTCTCTCGATCGCCTGTCACCGTGATGACTCGCACTGGCTACGGCAAGGTCCTGAAGATCTCGTGCTTGATATTATGGATTCTTCTCGTCATCGGTCTGCCACCAACCATAAGGGCACAGGGTTGCCCAACAATCTCGAATGACGGCGGCAGCAGTATCTCGGGACAACTGAAAGATAATTCCACTGGAGCGGCGGTTGCGGATGGCGCCGTTCTGCCCCGTTACACCGTCCTCCGCCTCGATTCAATTGCCACCGTCGCCGGGTATTGTCTCACCTGCACGCAATACGATCGGACCATCAATCACATCGACATCTGGATGGATGCTTCCACCACCTGGTTGGAGGGAAGCTACATGGTCGGCTACGTCACTGGAAAGAATTCTGAAGGAACGACCGCTTACTTCAGCGTACTGGATACCCAGGCCTCGAATTCCACCGGGCCGGCAAGCAGCACCCTGATGTTTCCGGGTACTTACCATTTCAAATTCCAGGCCGCGCTTAACAACGGCGTCTGCTCCACTTTGCCTCAGTTCACCAATATTCAGACCATCACCGTTTACGTTGGTGAGGTTGGCGACGATCCTAATAACGGCGCGACCGATTGTAATGGCAGCGTGGCAAAGCCAATCAACGTCACGAACGGCAACATGTACCTATCCCAGAGTGATTACCACCTGCCCGGCTTTGGATCAGGACTCGAGCTGAAACGCACTTACAACAGTAAGCTGCTGCGCGATGCGCTGTTTGGCTTTGGCTGGTCGTCGATTCTCGATGAATCCATTGAAGCGTATGGAACTACATTCCTGCGACTAAACTGGAACGATGGCCGCGCAGTTTATTTTTCGCGGCCCACGACGACGGGGGTATTTACACCGCAACCGCAACTAGGTTTTCGCGGGCAGATTGTAAAAAACGGGAACGGCACTTACACCCTGACACTGAAAGACGGGAGTATTCATCAGTTCAGCTCAGCCGGCAAGATTCTTTCGCTCGCTGATGCCAACAGCAATCAGATTGTTTTCACTTACGACGGCAGCGGCAAAATATCAGCGATAACGGATGCGGTCGGTAGAGTTATCACGCCCACCTACGCTTCCAATGGCAGAGTCGCTACCTTAAGCGACAGCGTCGGCATCTTTGCCACCTACACTTACGATTGGTATTGGTCAACGACATCCGTTACTTACGCCGACGGCTCGAAATACAATTTCGGTTACGACAGTCAGCACCGGCTCACCAGCGTCACGGATGCGCTCGGCAATATTCTTGAATCTCACACCTATGATGGCTCGGGACGAGCGCTCACCTCGGAAATTGCCGGGAATGGCACTGAGAGATATACGCTCAACTACGTCAGCGCGACCGAAACGGATGTCACCGACGCGTTGAACCATGTCACTAAGTATTTCTTCGACAAGAGCAAAGGCCGGAATATGGTGACGCGGGTGGAAGGCAGTTGCAGTTGCGGCAGCGCGCAAATTCAAAACTGGATATATGACAGCCAGGCGAATGTTACTTCCGAGACCGATGCGCTCACACACACTACGAACTACACTTACGATACCAGCGGAAACCTACTGACTCAGACCGATGCAACCGGTACGATCACCTACACCTATAATTCCCTGGGTGAAGCCCTCACGCGCACGGATCAGATGAACGGCGTCACGACAAACACCTACAACGCCCAGGGCAATCTGCTCACCACCAGGGACGCGTTAAACAACACGACTACCTTCACGTATGATTCGCGTGGCCAACTGTTAACGATGACAGATCCGCGCAACAACGCCACCACGTTTACCTATGACACCAGTGGAAATCTCACCCGCCACACCGACGCGCTGAGCAATCAGACTAATATCGCCTACGATGCGCGCGGACGGATCACCAGCGTCACGAATGCGCTCAATCAAACGACCAGCTACGAATACGACCTCGCCGGCCGCCTGAAAAAGATTATTTACCCGGACACCAACTTCGTGCTGTTTACCTACGACCTGGCCGGCCGGAGAACGAAGATCAAGGATCCGCGCGGTTACGAAACCACCTTTGCCTACGACGCAGCTTACCGATTGAGCACTGAAACGAATGCCGATGCCAAGGTGACGAGCTACGCCTACGATCTGATGTCAAACCTTACCGGCGTGACGGATGCGCTCAACCGCACCACAAACTACACCTACGACGAGTTTAACCGGCTGACTAAGATCAAATATCCCGAAGCCACGACGGGCGCGGGCCGGCTGGAAGAAAACTTTATTTACGACTCGGCGGGTAATCTGGTGCAGAAGACGGATCAGGCCGGCAGATTAACGAGCTTCTGCTATGACAGCGCCAACCGGCTGGCCAGCACTACAGACCCGGCGCTCAAGACCACTGCTTATGAATACAACGCTCGCTCACAACAGACAGCTGTGGTTGACGCCATCAATCAACGCTACGAGTTTGTTTACGATCCTCTTGGCCGCCGAACGCAAGAAAAGAAGGACACGGCGACGATGTCCTTCGTCTACGACGCGGCAGGAAATAGAAGCCAGCGGACTGACTACAACAGCGCCGTTACTAACTATGCCTACGATGCGCTGAACCGGCTGACCACAATCAGCTATCCCGATACTACTTCCGCCACCTATGGATATGATGTCCTGTCGCGGCTGACGACCGCCACGAATGCGACCGGCACAGTAACCGTTGCCTATGACAACCGCAGCCGCGTCAGTTCAGTCACGGATGTTTTCGGGCAAATGGTGAGCTACGCGTACGACGCCAATTCAAATCGCACGCAGTTGAATTTAAATGGGGGCACGAGCACTAGCTATCAATACGATGTTATCAATCGGTTGACCCAATTGACAGACAGCGGCAGCCTGAATACCACATTCGCCTACGACGCGACCAAGAAGCTGACGTCGCGCACGCTGCCGAATGGGGTCGTCACCACCTCTCAGTACGATGGCCTCGATCGCCTCACGCGTCTAACCCACGCGAAAGGCGCCAACACCCTGGCTGATTTTCAATACCAATTCAACGCGGTCAACAACATCACCCAGATAGCCGACGCTTCTGGAGTGCACAACTACAACTACGACTCACTTGATCGGCTGACAGCAGCAACGCATTCAAACCAGACAAACGAAAACTATACTTACGACGATGTCGGCAACCGCACTGCATCACACCAGGGCTCGAGCTACAGTTACCAGGCATTCAACCGCCTCGCGGGCGCAAATGGAACGTCGTTTGGCTATGATGCCAACGGCAATCTCACTTCGAAGACAAATACCAGCGGCAGCTGGACGTACACGTGGGATTATGAGAATCAATTGAAGCACGCGTCTCTCGCTGGCGGCGCGACGGTAACTTACGTCTACGATGCTTTAGGCCGGCGCGTGCTGCAAACCAGTTCTAGTGACGGCACCACGAAGTTTGTTTACGACCGCACTGATGTTGTTCGTGACCTCGATGCCAGTGGCGCCACGATCGCGGACTATCTTAATGGGCCGGATATTGACAACAAACTTCGAATGACTGCTGGTGGTGTGCCTTCTTATTTGGCCACTGATCATGTGGGCAGCACGCGAGGCCTCACAGATTCCAACGGCAACATTACGTCAAGCCTGGCCTACGACTCATATGGCAATGTTACGATCGGCTCGCCATCGACACGCTACTCCTATACGGGCCGAGAAAGTGATTCCGATACGCACATTCTGTACTACCGCGCACGCTGGTATGATCAGCAACAGGGCAGATTTTTGAGCGAGGATCCCATCGGTTTTATGGGCGGATTGAATTTGTATGGATATGTCGGAAATAACCCACTTAACTTCAAGGATCCTTTAGGTCGAGATCTTTTCGGCGTTACAGGAGCAGGGTCGGCGGGCGCTGCTGTGGGCGGTTTAGGAATCATGGGTAACGCAGGCTATGTGACAGGGTTCAATACCAATTGCGGTTGTGAGAACCAAATGAGTTACGGTGGAGCGGGTAATATTGGCATTGCTGCTGGTCCACAATACGGGTATCCGACGCAACGGGATGGCTCAGGAGGTTTGGGTGCAACTTTCGGAGCTGGCGCCGGCGTGTTCTGGTCTAACGCTCAGAGCTATTCTGCGCTCGCTGGAGAGTTTGCAACGACGCTTATCAGTACACCCTTTGGAGTGGGCCTTGAAATTGATAAGTCAGGACCGATCCTGGTGGTGTCTTTGACCTACGGGAAGAGTTGGGGAGCAGGCGTTTTTCATTTCACAACCAATACACCAAAATGGACTACTTGGGACACAAAGTGCTCGCGTCTTCAACCGATTCTCCTCTAAAAATCTGCGGGAAAGTTAACGGCCCAAGCCGCTTTCGCTCAAGATGAGGGGTTCATTTTTGATCACGGAAACCCGGATTTTTGTGGATGTGAGGAGGGATATGATAACGAGCCGAGTGGTGCTTGCATTCTTAGCCTGGATGGGCTGCGCAGTGGTGTGCCTGGCAGTGGCCTCGGTCGCTCTTGAAGCGCCCAAGTATTATGCGCTGGCAAACAGGGGCATTGAGACCAAGGGTGTCGTCGTGACCAAGGAGCCTGAGAACCATTCGTTCATTCGATATTCCTATCACGTTAATCAGCAACAGTATATGGACGTGGGAAGTGCGGGAGGCCTCAATCCTTCCTTTGAGGACTTGAATCCGGGCGACCCTGTGGCTGTTTACTATGATCCGAAGAAACCTGGTTCTTCTCTGCTGGGTGACCCAAAGCCTCATTTCGCATCGATCTTACGTGGAATCGTGTTTGTTACGTTGATCGGTCCGACCTTCTCCGTTCTTGGATTATTGGCGAAAGGGTGGCTTCCACCCTTAAGGAAAGCTAAACCGCTTTCAGCCAACTCTTAGAGCCTCATCGAACTGCGAATGCAAATGAAAAGGAAGGCGCGTCCCGATCAGCGTCAACAATCGCTAAAGGGGTTCACAGATCAAAGGTTCGTATTAGCGCTATTCAGCCCCTTTACCCACGTTCTTCAACTCCGGCGCAATGTATTGCCTACGAAGCAGGCTAACGAACCCTTAGGTTCACACAGTAGATGATCAAGTCATCGACTTTCTCAACCAGCTCGCGGTCATACCCTCGGTCTAAATTCGTGAGATCGTCATTGGCTGAGACGACCGCGTAAGAGAGCAATGGGTCGGCAGCAACGCTCGAATCAAAGGATGAAACGAATGCGCCATATTCTTCTGCCGCATTCTTGATGTCCTCCTCCGTTACGGGCTGAGCAGTTCTCGCAAGAACTAGATTTGCGCGTTCAGCTCCGAACATTTCCCAGCGCGCGGTGAAATCCACTTGCAAGGCCTGCGCTAATTGGGTCTCATCAAATCCCGAGTAGTATAGCTGTTGATAAAACCTTCTCTTCTGACCCATCGCATCGACGTTAGAGAACGCCCACATCAACAATGAGAAAACTACTGACATTCCGTACGGTTGTTCCCGCAGCACTTTTTTTGATGGTCTTCATGCTCGCCATGCGGCAGTCGTCAGCTCTCGATCCCGATCTATGGTGGCATCTGCAAACAGCCAAAGACATCGTGGCCACTAAGAGTATTCCTCATGTGGACCCTTACTCATTCACGAAAACGGGCAGGGAATGGGTGACGCACGAATGGCTTTCGGAACTATTGATGTATGCCGTTTACCGCGTGAGCGGTCTTGGCGGATTGATTCTTGTTTTCTCAGGCGCAATAACCGGGGCTTTTCTGCTCGTGTACCGTCGTTGTCCGGGACGACCATACGTAGCGGGAGTTGCGGTATTGCTTGCCGCCTCGGCGGCGACACCACTTTTTGGTATTCGCGTCCAGATGATCACTTTGCTGCTGGCAAGTGTTTATATTGCTCTGCTGGATCGCTTCGCGCGCGAAGGTCGAACTCGGATCCTTTGGTGGCTGCCGCCACTAATGATCTTGTGGGTGAATCTTCACGCAGGCTTTGCCCTGGGCTTGGGGTTGATAGCTCTCTACCTGGTTAGTCTGGCCTTCGATCGCAAATGGAAACTATTGCCTCCACTCATGCTGGGCTGGCTGGCATGTTTGCTTATGGTGCCCCTCAACCCGAACGGGTTTCGCATCTTTTTGTATCCGATTCAAACTTTGCTCTCGCCTTCAATGGCAGCGCTCATCGATGAGTGGTCATCACCGGACTTTCACCAGTCGATGTTCTTGCCTCTTGCTGCATTGCTATTGTTGACATTCGGCATCCTGGCGTTGGGGCCGAAGCGGCCGCGCCCTGGCGAGCTTTTCTTATTATTGGTCACTGCATTAGGCGCCCTGCGATCGGCGCGGCACATTCCCATTTTCGCACTGATCGCAGCACCGATCCTTGCCTATCATCTCTCGGAGATAATGAAGGCTCGCGGCTGGGACAAGGGCTTAGAGCAAGAAAGTCACCAAACCCCAGGCAAGCTGACTGTGCGGCTACTGCTCCTGATCGTGCCCCTCAGTTTAGCGGTCTTTCAGTTTGCGGATTTCATTCGGCACCAGTCGACATACGTGCTCCAAAGGAATCCGGTAGCGGCGGTTGACTTCATCCGGGCGCAACACTTACCGGCACCTATCTTCAACAGGTATGGCTGGGGCGGTTACTTGATTTACAGGCTCTATCCGGAATATCGCGTCTACGTTGATGGCCGTGCTGACGTATATGGAGACGACTTCCTTTTCCAGATGGTAAATACTTACGATGGTCACAGCGGATGGCGTGCGCCACTTGATCGTTATGGCATTCGCACTGTGTTGATATCTCCCGACGTTCCTCTTGCCAGTTTGCTTAGAAATGATCCGGATTGGCAGAGAGTTTATGAAGACAACCAGGCAGTAATATTCACCAAGGTCGAACAAGCCAATTCCGGCACTCAGGCAGCCGTTTAATGAACCCAGGCTCCGAAATAGGTTTTCAAAATTGCGCAGCTGGCCATGAGCAACTAACCGCTAAAGAGAACGCACCGTCAGCGAAAACGCGAGTCCACTAAGAGTCCAATAAGCGTTCCCGGGAGTCTTCTAGGTGCGGTCGAGTGCATCCATGCCGCTAAGTTCCGTTGAATTACAATAGGTCGCTTCCCTTTCACGGCGGCGACCCCGACGAGTCGGGGTTCGACTCCCATACGGGACGCCAACACTCTCAAAATGTGCAGGCCTCCGACCGCGTTTCTCGGGGTCAGTAAAGAAACTCGAAACGCTCATCGGAAGCTACCACTTCGGGAAGAAGGGACATCAGCATTTGCCTGTTGATCAACGGCCCTCTTAAAAGAGGACTCCTCAGCACTTCGAGCAGCTCAGCGTGTTCGGGATGCTGAGACGACGTGACATCAATTTCTGCAAACGTGGCTTCATCATAGGCCCCGTAATTAGTTACCCTCTGAAACCAGATCCGATCCACCCCCAACTGAGTTCCCAGTTCGACAAAATCGAGCATCTCCCGATAATTGTCCTTTTGCACTACGAAGTTAATCCAGAAGTCTCGGATGTCCCCGGACCGGCGCATCTTCGCAATGAACTCAAGGTTGTTCATCAGCGGCGACCACTTCCCCGGGCGTCGCAATTTCTCATAGGTGTTGGCTTTCGCGGCATCGATCGAAACGGACAAAGTCCCAACCATTTCCGGCAGGTCTGGAAAGTCGCTCCATCTCTGGGGCGTAAGCAGTTGCGCGTTTGTAATCAGATGGAGATACAGGCCCGGATAGTCTCGCCGGTTCAATACCGCGAGGATTGAGCGACAGTGTTTGCTGGCGAACGCTTCGCCGCCCCCGGAGATATAAAGCGAACCGTCCAGCTTCTTCAGCAACGGCAGGATCACGCGGTCTTTGGCTTGTGAATAGGCGTCCTGCTCGTGGTCGGTCGACCCGATAATCCCCGTTCGGCAGGAAGGACACGCGAGGTTGCAGGTTCTGTCATAGCTAAGATCGAGCTCCTGCGGGCTCTCGGTTATGGTCGTCGTATGGTTGTCGATGTAACTGCGAAAGAGCGGATTCGTGATCTCGTCCTTACGGGGAAGTTTTTGCGCCGTGATAAAAGAGCAGAGAGTTCGGCTACAGTAACTGAAATCTCCATCAAGAATCGATCGGCGAATCTCGACGGCTTCATCAGAATTCCAGATATCATCGGCAGACTCGGCGGTTAGAATATTACCGATCGGGAATGGCACCCATGCCGGACAGGCGCACGCGTGGGCGTTTCCCTCCCAGCCCGTTGACAACTGTTTGAATGGCACCTTGCAGAACTTATCTTTGAGATCGTAATCCAGGACATTCAGCGCATCGTCTTTGGAACCCGCATCCCGTTTTGCCTGATAAGCCCGAAACAGAAGCTGTTGGGCGGAAGGACAGACGGCTTGAATTCGCAACGCCCGTTGAATCGTTTCAATTGCCGAGTCCAGCTCTCCTTTTTCAAGTAGGATGTCGGAATGGGCCAATAATGCCGCGCGTGAATTCGGAAAATGCTGGAGGAGCAACGCAGTGAGCTTCAGGGAATCTATCGAGACATTGACTCCGGAAACGGCTGACAAGCAATCGACAAGTATTCGGAGTGCCTTGACCTGGATCGCCACGTCGACGTAGGACCTGAGTTTCAAATCCTTGTGCCAGACCGTTCCGTCATCGATCCGGGTGCAAACATTCAAAAGACATTCAGCGAGCCCACGGCCCTTGCCTTCGTCCGCCCGCCATTCCTCGAGATGCCTCAACAGCGCGCCCCGATCCATTGCCAACGATGAGAGCAGCGCCTCCCGTTTTTCGTCGGGGACAACGAAGTCGCGAAACTCATGAGCTGCCCATTGTTTATTGTCACGCGAGGCGCGTAGCTGGCTAATCCTCAGGAGCACCCGCTCGATGCCGAGGGCGAAATTTCGTAGCTGCGCGTGAAAACGACGCATTTTGGGACGGGTCTTGATACCGGGCGCGAATTGTCGTTTCGCCCACTCACGACTGCGGGCGTGCCAATCCCCCTCGAAACTGAAAACATGCTTCATCTTTTCGGCCACCGCATATCGACCTTTCCTGAATCACAATTCTTCCAACATCTCGAGGAACTGTTTTTTTGCCGACCTCAGAAGATTGGCCTGTACACCAGTAAAGCGATCGGCAGCGCGATCCATCAGTTCGATCTTCTCCGCCGTGGTCAGGCTCTCAACCGTCTTTTCACGTAAGACGTCCTCCGGAATACGCTTCGTATTCAGAAACACAACGGAATTAAACCCGGTATCGCAGACATATTCAAAGTAGTCAGAATAGAACTCCATCGTTACGTGAAGCCACGCGGTCCAGTTGTCATAGAGATAGTCCTGCTGAATGACCAGGGACTTGCCCGGGATTAACTGGGCGAAGAACTGCCAGGTGACCCAGTCGCAAACTGTCCAGTGCTTCGCAATGTCAATGAAGAGGATTTCGATTGGACCACCACTCCAGGGCGAGGAGCGCACATCTCCGGCGTGGACTTCAACCAGATCGGCATATGAGGCAATGTTGCGCTCGAAGAGCGGCTTGAAGCTCTTTCCCACCTGGGCCGAATTAGAGAAGTATGGCTCGATGGTCCACCCCTCGATTTCGAAGCGATCGTAGGAGTGAATCAACTTCTCTTCGGCACGCCCCCGTTTCCGAAGGTTTCGGCGTAGACCGTCGGCGAGAGCAACTGTTGACCCGCCGAGAAAGCAGCCGGCCTCAACAATGCAGCCTTCGCCCGTATAGCAGTCGTCAGCCAGGTAGTGCAGCAGCCGCAACTCGTCAGGCATCAACATCGTCGGCACGTTAGCGCAGGACGCGGGAACCTCTCTCGCCCGCCACCGGTTCGAGGACACTCGCAGGCCTTGCGGCGGGCGGCGGAATACTGCCTGGAAAGTATTCGCGTTTCTGACCACCGTCGGGTCCGTGCGGTTCCACAGTCGCGTAGCAACGAAGGCGATCGCCCAGGCCGCTGAACGCCGCAGCCGGCCGCCCTTCTCCCGCGCGTACTCCCAAATGATCCAGCCGAGCGTCTGGGCAATGGAATGCACGGGCAACACGCACACCACATTGAGTCCGGCCCGCCATCCGAGGTCCGCGAGTCCATCTGCCGTGTACCGCCGGAAGTCTGTGGGACACGCGTGGAAGGGTTGAAGAAACGGAACGGCGACGACGACGTGTCCATCTGGTTTCACCACCCGTGCCAGTTCGCGAATAGAGTCTTCAACGTTAGCAACGTGCTCCAGGACAGCGTTGCACAGAACGGTGTCGAACGTCCCATCCTTGAAAGGCATAGATTCCAGGGAACCAACGACAACTTCGGGGTCTTGTGAGGCAATATCGTAGTTCGTAATCGTCGTAACTCCGTTCGCGAGCAAATAAGAGTTGACGGCACGACTGCCGCACCCCGCATTAAGAAGGTGACCGGAGAGGTAGTGTGCAATGGGACCGAGTTCCTGTTCGAGTGGCTGGAAATACACAGGACCGACCCGAGTCGCAGTCTGGGGATTCGCGAGAGACCTCCCATTAGCTTTCGCATCGAAAGCGATTGCCGTGTCTGATGTCTTCATCCGTTCCATCGCAGAAGCGCCTCGAGCCGGCGTTCGATGCGGCCAAGCGACAGGCGCGACCGGATCCCGCGCAGCCGCCGCCGGGCCCATGAAGCATAGCGAACGACTCGCAGGAGGCCGAGGTCCACCATGGCCAGAGCCATCAGCTTTCTTTGCTCCCCCGGTCGTTCGTTTATCCCGGCGCCGTAGCCCGCCGCGAGCATGTAGTAGCGGTCGGTAGGCGAGCAGTCGTCAAACGCCATCAAGCGCGCCGGAAGCGGCCTTGCCGTACCCGTCGTCCAGTGCTCGGACCGAGCGAAGACAGGATCAGGGTAAGGCCAGATCTTGATTCCGCGTGTCACGCAGAAATCGGGAAGACCCATGAAAGCGCTTTCCACTGCAAGCCCACGGCCCAGCCTGGCACGCCTGAAAGCTTCAGCGCGAACGAGAAGTCCGCCGGTAAAGGTTGCACCTTCAAAAAGAGTGAACGAGGGATCGCCGCCAAGCGGCAGAACTATTCTTCGCATCCGCCCACCGACGACCTCCGCGGCCGGCTGAAGGCCATCGATGTCCGCGTTGTTGAGCGCCGAGAGCATGCCGGCAAATGAATCCGCTCGGATTCCGATGCCGGAGTGAATCATCAATATCGCTTCGTCAACCAACTTTTCAATCTCCTGGTCGAGTGCTTCAGAATCCTCGATGGAGAGATCGATATTTCGCACGGAGAACCTGCCTGCCGTCGCCGGCAGGCTTACGCCATCACTGTTCAGGACAATGACGTGATGAACCGCATCAATCGCGGCGAGTGACTCCAGCGTCACTTGAAGATCCGTTGCAGAGCGGCCATCAACGATGGCTACGACACGACGTGCGCGAGCGTCGGTCCGGCGTGGTGCCAGATATCGTCTCGAGTCCGAGTGAAACGAGGACCATACTCGCCGAACCTCCTCCTGCGATTGTTGCGGCGCGGCAATCCATCCGCCAACGTCCAACGCGCCGAGCAGCGATTTGCGAAGCGACTCCGTGGTGTAGTCGAACAGTACGCGATCGTGATCGGCCTCGCGCACCAATTCCGGGATACCTCCCGTACGCGACGCAAGGAATGGGATCCCCCAGGCCAGCGCTTCGTAGACCGTGCAGGGAGAGTTGTCGACGGGCGACGCCATGACCGCAAGCTTCTCGCCCGAACACATATATGCCAGCGCTTCGGGCTGGCCCAGATTTGTCACGGTTTTCACCGGGAATCGCCACGCCCGCGAACGGTGGGCAATATACGCCAGAGCACTCATCCCACCGCAGGTTCCAACTTTTCCAAGAAACGTTACTGAGATGTTCCGATCTGCCAACTCCTGCCGCAGACGATGAATGGCGTTGCAGAACAGTCGCAGTCCTTTTCTCTCTTCGAGGCGACCGAAGAACACGATCTGCTTCGGAGGCGTAGTGGGACCGTAGTGCACAGCCGGGAAGTGTGGCGGTCCTTCACCTCGTTCTCTCAGGCGCTGCGACGGGAGGCAGTACTGCTGAACGAACGTCTGTTTCGGCAATTCGAAACCACGGCGCAGCGCCCACTCGATGAGGTATCTGCTGGGACTCCAGAGTACGTCGGCGCACTTCACACTCAAGCGCTCGGCATAATTGTAGGCCGACAGCAGAAAGCTGATCGGCAGTGTCTGGTTCAGCTCAAGCACCCATTGAGATGGACTGTGAAGCGCCACGATCAGCAGCGTGTTTTGAAATGCCAGGCCGAGCTTTTTGGCGACAAGGCACAGACTTCCTTCGCCAGCGCAGTCGTTGAAATGGACGACGTCGAAGTGTTTCGCGGCGAGGTACTGATAGACGAGATAAGGAGCTCCGAAGCCGCACTCCTTCAACGGCCCCTCAACCGACTTCATTTCCTCGATGGAGATGAAGTCGAGATCGATGCCGAGTTCTGCGTAACGCCTCTTCCACTTACGGAGTTGAATGTCGGGAGTCCAGACGCCGCCCGTGTAAAGAATGGTCACGCGGCACCCTGAGTCTTCAAGATGTTCCGCCAGGCCGGTCATCGACGTTCCGATTCCGCCGTTCTTAAATGGGCCGATGATTTCACTCGACACGATGCACACCGATGGCCGCCAGTCTCCCGCATCGTTGTTGTGCACATCCCGGAGCAGCCGATAACGCGGGCGACGCTCCCTATCTCTTGAAAAATCTGTCTCAAAACTTTCCCTCGCGGCAGCCCTGGTCGATTCAGCGGCCTTGCATGAGCCGATTAACAATGGGGCGCCATTTTCGAGATGCGCATCGAAGGCGACACCCGATACTGGTAGTCCGACCAGATGATGCGGAAGCTGCCAGGGAACGTCGGGGTCGGGGACGTGCGCGACTGGCGTCACTTGTCCTCGCCAGGCAATCCCCATGATCTGTGCAGTCTGATAAATGAGAACGCTGAAGCCCTCGCGCTGCAATAAGCGAAGCCCGGCGGCAACCATCGGCGAGGCCAGATCGTGAAAGACGAACGCGCAGTCTCGATCGGCGTACGGCAGACAGGCATGGACGTCGCGCTCCGGCGCTGGCTCCTCGTGATCGCCATCGATGACGAACAGATTCCATGTTTTCCCGTACGCCGTAGCAATCTCATGAACCCCTTCCGGACTCCGGCTGGCGGTGAGACACACGTTTGCTGACACACCACAGTCGGCGAGCGACTGGTCCACGATCGCGCGCACGTCGGGATCGGCGTGGGCGGGATCGATGACGTCGAGCTTCACTCCCGCCAACGCGAGGTGACAGGTGGACCACCCAAGCCAGCCCCCGATCTCGAGAGCCGGTTTGCCCGCGAATTGCAGCGCGATGTTGTACAGGATCGCTGCCTCATCCCGGTTCATAAAACCCATGAGGGGGAACCGGTCATCGGCGTACCAAAGGTGGGGAACTTCGCGGCGGAGATGCTTCCACGGATGGCTAGAGCGATCGCCCACCCGCATGCGAGGAAAATGTGCGTCCGGCACAACCACGCTCAAGCCTGGCGAAACGTAATCTCTGTCGGGGAATGGAGAAGGCATTCGATCTTAGACACAATAGAAGTAGACTGGCCGGGGGCTCATACTAGCCTACTTAATTCACTGGATTTAGTTGGTTTTGGCAGAGGCAAGATAGCACGGTGAGTTTTGAGAATCCAGGAGGACTGCTGAACGTGGACTGAAGCGCTGGGAGAGACCTCATCTGCTTTAGCGAGATCTGTAATGTGTGCTTCGGGCGACTTAAAAGCCGTTGTCGAGAAGATGACGTGGGCCGCTCTCCAGTCCGCGCACTCATAGGAACGCATTCTCAGAAGAGCAATGCTCTAAGGCCGCATCCCTGCTACCCAATTAACGCCGAATAAAATCGACCGCCATGATCCCATCGATGATCGAAGATTCGGGGAACGCTGCCCGGCGCGATTCTTGTCCAGCCGATTTTGGCGCGCTTCTCAGCTTCATTCATCGGCCCATGAGTGCCCTGCGCAATCAAAGCGTTGAAACGTTCAATCTTTTTCTGCGCGAGTATTTCCGCGGCAAACGGCACCAGCTGATCTGTGTTGTTATCGCGGGTCTTGTCAGGAATGATCGCCAGCACGCGTTCGCCTGGCCCAATATCCGCGAGCGCCTTCACAAAAATCCGCCGAGAATTCCGCGCCCACCAATTCAAATCGACTAAAGAACTAATCAGATTGAATAACTTCGGTCAGACTGTGGTACCCGCTGGGCCTGTTTAACGCTGTAGCGACTTTTCCTCTGTATCCCCAGTTTAATTCACGTTTTTCCTGGGTTCGCGCAGTCGGGATCTGCTTAGAACGTTTGGCACATCACTCGCTAATCTGACTGTCACTCGATAAGTGTCGAGCCTGTTCTTTCAAATCATCATGTTAGCGATAAGAGCCGACCTTATGCGAAAGCGAGACTCGGCACGCACTTACCAACCTAAGTTCCCGACGGGGATATGGTAGTGGGAGTTCCCGAAGGTGGGCAGAACTCAACTGCCCGCAGAGACAATGATGAGAAGGGCCGCCCCGCTCGTTAAAGGACTATGGAAATGAAGAAAACAAAACGTTCCACTACAGCCGCGATAATCGCGACCCTCTCCCTAGTGGTATCCATTTGCGTAAGCAGCACTGGCAGGATCGTCAGCGCCGATTCCGAAAAGGGATCGACGCGCCAGAACGCGGCCAACAGCGCCAAGCGATATCCGCTCCTGTCGCGCTACGCAACCGACTTAACGAGATTGGCTCGACAGGGAAAGCTCGAACCTATCAGTGGTCATCGCGCTGAGATTCGCCAGCTTCTCGATGCGCTTTCGGCGGGCACTAATCGAAACCCGGTGCTAATCAACGACGGAATCAATCTCGATACCTCGGAGATCATCAGCGGTTTGGCGCAGAGGATTGTTGCGGGAAAGGCCCCGGAAAACCTTAGAGATAAGCGCATTTTTTCGTTAAGTCTCGATAGGCTGTCGGCCGGCGCCAGAGATAGTGAGGAATTTGTGGCGCGTTTTTCCGCAACCTTAAACGAGGCCGCGGCCGCCAAAGGACAGATCATCCTTTTCGTCGAACAGCTTCATCAGTATGTGGGCTCATATGCCAATCAAGTCGCGTCGGCAGCAATACAATCTGCATTAAGTCAGGGTCAATTTCGTGTAATCGGCGCGGCTACGTCTGACGAGTATGCGGCTCATATCTCTACTGACGAGTCGCTGGCAGCGCTCTTTCAGACGATTCGTATCGATGACGCGTCCGCTATTACTTCAGAATCCAGTAATTCAGAAAACGACAACGCCAACGCCTCCGCATTCGTCGGTGAAAAAGTCTCCACCGATCTGCGCGAACTGGCCCAGAGTGTGAACTCTGAAAACGACAGTGTTGGAGTCATCCTGCAGGCTGACGACGTACGAAACCCTGAACTCACTAAGTTACTCAAACGCAATGGCGCTCTTATCACGTACCGAATGGCTCAGGTCGGCGCAATGAAGATTCAGGTTCCAGTCAAGGCGATTGCGGAACTGGCAGCAAATCATCTAACAAACTACATCTCCCCTGACGTAAAACTCGAAACGCTCGGCCATGTTACCGCCACGACAGGTACAGACCTGGTTCGAACTCAAACAGCCGGAACCGTCAGCACCACCTTCGACGGCACAGGCATCGGCATCGCCATACTTGACTCCGGTATTGATGGGGCCCACCGGGCATTCAAACAAGGGGTCAGGTTTAGTAAGGATTTCACGGCCGAGAACACGCCCAACATTGATCCTTTTGGCCATGGAACTCACGTCGCTTCAACTGCTGCTGGAACCAGCACGAAGAGCGGCAATATTTATCAAGGGATTGCGCCCTCCGCCAGTATCATCAGCTTGCGGGTCCTGGACAAGAAAGGCATCGGCAGCAGCTCCGCTTTGCTAAACGCACTCAATTGGATTCTTAGCCCGGCGGATCCAACCAAAGCGCTTAGCGCGACCAACCCGCTGAACAAGGACAAGTACAATATTCGGATCGTCAACATGAGTCTTGGAGCCCCAGCGGTTAGCTCTTACAAGAACGATCCCGTCTGTCGCGCCGCGTGGGCCCTGGTCGATGCGGGCATCGTCGTGGTCGCTGCCGCCGGTAACAATGGTAAAGATGCTAACGACACCAAAATCTACGGGCACATTCATTCCCCTGGGAATGAGCCTTCAGTGATCACGGTCGGCGCTGCCAATACATTCGGCACCGATGGGCGCGACGATGACGGCGTGGCCACCTACAGCTCGCGTGGTCCAACCCGCAGTTTCTACACTGACGACAGCGGTATCCAACACTATGACAACATCGTAAAGCCGGACCTTATCGCGCCGGGAAACAAATTGGTCTTTGCCGAATCCGACTTGGGCGATCACTTAAATCTTCTCGTCACGCTCCATCCGGAACTGGATGCCAACGTCACAGACGATGATAACAAGCGCATGATGTTTCTCAGCGGAACTTCAATGGCCACCCCTGTGGTCGCGGGCACCGCCGCTCTCTTGCTCCAGGCCAATCCCAAGCTGACGCCGAACATGGTCAAGGCTCTTCTTATGTACACGGCACAGCCGCTGAAGGGTTACAACATGCTCGAGCAGGGTGCAGGTGAAGTGAATGTCGAAGGCGCAATGCGAATGGCGAAACTTGTGCGCACAGACCTTTCATCTTCGACTGCCACGGGTTCGCCGCTTCTAACGACGAATACACCACCGACACCGCAAACGACGATTGCCAATCAGACCTTCACCTGGGCCCAGGGACTGGTCATGAAATACAGCTACATAACCGGCACGAATCTCATCATGATGTACCAACCGATTTACGCACAGGGTGTAGTGATGGGCGACGGTGATGTGGCCGGCGATGAAATCCTGATCAGCGACGGTGTGGTCATGGGCGACGGCGTGGTCATGGGCGACAATATCATGCTCAGCGACGGCGTGGTAATGGGTGATGGAACGATCTTCCTACCCATCGGTCAATTGATGGGCGACGGCGTCGTCATGGGCGACGGTGTGGTCATGGGCGACGGTGTGGTGATGGGCGATGGCGTTGTCATGGGCGACGGCGTCGTCATGGGCGATGCTGCCGTTCAAGCGTGTTCATCCGAGGCCATGCTACATGGTGATTAGTTACTTAAAGCCCGACTGAGGGGGGAGGTTGCACTCCCTCTTCAGTCATTTTCCCCGCGAACCGCAAACTACCGGCTCCGCCAAAAACATGTCATCCGCAGTTACAGCCACCGAGTCGGAAACAACCATTCGGCAGACGCTTGTCCTCGAGCGCGCCTCCGGGAAGTCCCGAAGAGTTGAAGCGCTCCTGAATGAGCATAAGCAAGAGATCATCGAGTTTCTGTCACTGCGTCCCATTCATACCGTCTGCATGGCTGGCTACATCCGCGATCACGGAGTGGTGAGTGCGCAGAACCGGGGCGTTTTCTATGGCTGTCGCAGCACAGAGGGGAAACTTGAAGGCGTGGCCCTGATAGGCCATGCGACCCTAATCGAAACCCAAAGCGATGATGCGCTCAGAGCCTTCGCACAGCTTAAACATCAGTATGCCGATTCGCACCTTGTCAGAGGCGAACATGAAATGATTCAGCGTTTCTGGGGCTACTACTCTGAACTCGGTCATGAGCCGCTCAGAGCTTGCCGCGAGCTTCTGTTCGAGCAGCAAGCCGCCTTGGAAGTCCAGGGTCCTGTCCCCGATCTACGGCCGGCAACTCTCAACGATCTTGAGGAAGTACTGAAGATCAACGCCGAAATGATTGTTTCGGAATGCGGCATCGATCCGTTCAAAAAGGACCCCGCAGGCTTTCGCGAACGTTTGGTGCGCCGGATTGAACAAAAGCGTGTGTGGGTCTGGAGCGATCGAGGGCGGTTAACCTTTAAGGCAGACATCTTTGCCGAAACGCCGCAAATGATCTATCTCGAAGGCATCAATGTCCATGGAACACAACGCGGCAGCGGTCATGGCACGCGTTGCCTTTCTCAACTTGGGCGAATCCTTCTTAAGCGCTCGCAATCAATCTGCTTGCTGATGAATGAACGTAGAGAACACCTGGCCGATTTCTACCAAAAGGCCGGATATCAGTTCCGGGGTATCTACGACACGATTTACCTGCATTCGCAGGAGCGGTAAGAACTCATTTTCATCATGACATCATTGAGACAAAAACTAGCCGATGGTTACATGTGGCTAATTGTTTTAGCTGGTGTCGTGACGTGCACTTATTCTGCCTATAATCTTTCTGCCGCCATAATCGATCCTTATTTTCTGTTGCTGGTTCTGTTAACGATCGTCGTCGGATCACGCGTCGGCATTAGGATTCCGCAGATAAACACCAACATCACAGTCGATGATACCTTCGTCTTCATCGCGCTGCTTATCTATGGCCGCGAAGGCGCCACGCTCATTGGCGCGGTCGCGGGCTTTTGCTCTGTGCTTAGAATCAGCAAGAAGCTGCGGAACGTCCTCTTTGCCCCCGCATCTCTAGGCTGCGCTGTCTTTTTTACCTCAACTGTTTTGCAGCTTATCTTTGGATCGACTTCCAGTGTCTTTCAGCGCGGGGCATCGGTTGCCGTCATTGCGCTGTGCGTGATGGGACTGGTGCAATACCTTTCGCACACCACCCTGGTCGCGATTGCCAATGCCTTCAAGGACAATCAGTCGATCTGGCACATGTGGAGCCAGAATTTTCTCTGGATATCAATCACCTACTTCGCCGGCGCCGCGGCCGCTGGTTTGATTGTCAGCAGCATTGGCACGGCGCGTTTCTACGCCTTGCTGGTCACCTTGCCGGTGATCGCCATGGTTTACTTCAGCTATGATCGGTATATGCGGGAAGTGAAGGCATCGGCCCGGCAAGCCGAACTCGCGGAGCGCGCCCGCGCGGAACTCGAGCGCGAGCGTGCCGAACAAGCCGAGCGGCATGTTCAGGAACTTAATAGTTACATCAAGGAACAAGAGCGCATCAGCCGGACCCTGGAGGATACCAAAGAACACTTTCGCCACGCGGCCTTCCACGATTCTTTGACCGGACTCCCTAATCGTCTGATGTTTTCGGAACTCCTGAAGGTTGAAATCGAAAGCGCGAGGCACCGTCCCGATTACTTGTTTACAGTATTGTTTCTCGATCTCGATCGGTTCAAGAACATCAACGACAGTCTGGGCCATACTCATGGAGATCTCCTGCTGGTTGCTTTTGCTCAGCGCCTGGAAGGTTGCCTGCGACCAACCGATACCCTGGCCCGGTTCGGTGGTGACGAGTTCGCGATCCTGCTTAGCAGCCTCGATGACGCTGCCGATGCAATTCGCTTCGCGGAGAGACTACAGCAGGAACTAACTGCGCCTTTTGAACTCGACAAGAACTCGGCCTTCACGACTGCAAGCATCGGCATCGCACTCAGCAGCACTGGTTACGATAGGCCTGAAGACATTCTGCGCGACGCCGACACTGCGATGTACCGAGCCAAAGAGAATGGCAAGGCTCGTTACGAAATGTTCGACACCGGCATGCACGCGAGCGCCGTGTCTCGATTGCGCCTGGAGAGCGATCTCCGACAGGCTATCGAGCAACAGGAGTTCTGCGTCCATTATCAACCGATTATAGTCATGGAGACGGGCAAACTCGCCGGCTTCGAAGCGTTGGTGCGCTGGAATCATCCCGAACGCGGTTTGGTTTCGCCTGAGGACTTCATTCCCGCCGCAGAGGAGACCGGACTAATTGTCCCGATCGGACAGTGGGTCCTGGAACACGCCTGCATGAGCATTGTGGAGTGGCAACGGCAATCACCCTGCTTCCGAACGCTTAGTCTCAGTGTCAACTTGTCGGCCAGGCAAATCGCTCAGTCCGACATGGTCGAGCAGGTGAAACGAGTCCTTGAGCGCAGCGGCCTTAATCCTCATTGCCTGAAACTTGAGATTACGGAGAGCGTGGTCATGGAGAACGCCGAAGCTGCTGCTGCCATGTTCAAGCGATTGCGCGCCCTGGGCGTGCAACTCAGCATTGACGACTTTGGCACGGGCTATTCCTCTCTTAGCTATTTGCACCGATTCCCGGTTAACTACTTAAAGATTGATCGCTCCTTCGTCAGCCGGATGACCAAAGCCAACGATAACGCGGAAATCGTGCGCACGATCGCTACGCTCGCACGCAACCTGGGGTTGGAAGTCATCGCGGAGGGAGTTGAAACGCAGGAACAGTATCAACAACTCAAAGCGCTCGGATGTGAATACGGCCAGGGATACCTTTTCTCTTACCCTGTGGACGCTGCTGTTGTCCCCAGCCTCTTAGCGAAGGACCTTGAAAGCGCCGACGGCGCTATCCTGGCCGCAAGCCCTTCCCTCGAGCCAATCGTAGCTACCGTTTACTCAATGTAGTCGATCCTAATCGAGGCAATGTCTCGAGGTTTGCATCCGCTCTCCGGAAAGTGGCGCTCTCCTTTCTTGTCTCGATCCTTTCGCTCCGACCCCCAGTACGAGATAGCTTCGAATCCCTCGAAGTACTTGTTGGTCCAACAGGGACTTAGGCCAGTCAGCTCTTCTAACCTGGGCAATGATCCGCTGCAGGCCTCGGACTTGTCCAGGTGTATGATGTCTTCAGCACACCATTGTTCAAACTTTGCGGCCGGTAGCTTCATTCTCGAAGTTGTGATCACGCCATAATGTTTGCAGACTCCAGACGGAATTCGATTGGACTTAAGGCTAACCAAAATTGAAGCTGCGGACTTCGGCTTGCTCGGAGAGAACGGGAAACTTCCCATTCGAACCGGGCAGTCAACTGCTTCACTGGTTCCCTGCCTTGTGGTCTGCTTCGTCGCCTCGCTTTTCTTCGTACTTCCAGTCCAGGCTCAAGACACGCCCTGCCCTTTTGATCAATCATCGCTCAGCTTTGCCGGCACGCCTCTCGAACAAGCGACGTGTTTGCTGCGGCCAGTAAGACGGGGCGGACATCTCGATGCGCCGTTGAAGAAGCTTCCTCCCCCGCTCAACCGGATCATCGGTACTAGAATAATGGTAGAGAAGGCAGTGCTGCGGCGTTATCTTGTGGCACATGACATTGCCGAGATGGATATTGGTGGGTCGCTCGATGAATCGCTATCGCCGGCAACACTGCCAAATGGTTCCATAGTCCCGGCGCGCTACTTTGTCATGCATGACGTCAGCACTCCGAATTATCTAGATAAGCCTTTTCCGCCGAACATCGACGAGGCTGGCTGGGAATGGAACGATCTCCGGAAACGATGGGCCAATTCAAAGGTGGCGCACGTATTTGTCAATCGGCTCGGCAATTCGACAACGGTGGTCGGATTTGGCTCTGCATTGCCGGAGAAACGTTACGGAACGAAGTTCGCGCGCGACCGTTTGCACGAGTCCGCCAAGGGACTTCAAATTCATGTGGAGCTGGTTCAGCCCCGGCGCAGTGATCCTGGCGCGAAGCCAGGCAACGATGCGATCGCACCTTCACCCGGTTTCACGGAAGCGCAGATGGATCGGCTGGCTTTGCTTTATATTGCTGCCAGTCTTAGGAGCGGCGAATGGCTGGTTCCCGCTTACCACGCTGCCGTCGACGCGGGTATTCCCGACGCCCACGACGATCCGCAGAATTTTGATTTGAACCTCTGGTCAAAGCGTTTGGATACCGTACTGCGGCAATTGAAGAAGTTCCGTTAACCAAGTCCTCCTTCAGACTCTGCCAACGGATGCGTCACTGACCAACCGCTGCTATGATAGGCGCATCCAATTTCGGCCTCGGAAAAGCATATGGTGAAGGAATCGTTTGATGGTTGGAAATAAGCTCAAAACTATTGTCCTGGCGTTGGCACTTGTTTTCTCGAATTGTTTATTGACTTCAGACGTCGCAGCCCAAGCCGCTCCAGCGAGCGACCTGGTCCTTGTTCTTCCTTTTGAAAACACTTCGAACCTCTCAGAATACAACTGGGTGGGCCAAAGCTTTGCCGACTCGCTTTTGACATTACTGAACAAGCCCGGTCTACATGTAATTTCAAACGATGAGCGGGCGCTAGCCTATCAGAAATTCCACTTGCCGCTTACAGTGCTGCCTTCGCGAGCCACCGCCATCAAACTCGCGCGGGAAGCCAAAGCCACGATGATCGTCATTGGTACCTACAAAGTAACTGTCCCTCAGGAGCAGCCAGCAGATACGCAAGCGCGGAATAGAGATGACAAGCCGATGACGCCGGCGACCGTGATCGTTGAAGCCCGCGTGATCCGAGTCAAGGAAGGACGCTGGGCGCCGGGCGCCTACGACCTTGGCGCCCCTATAACCACGCTGCAGAGGATGCAAGGGCAGCTCGCATTTCAAATTCTCTCGGAGCACGAGAAGCCGCACCCTTATTATCTTTCAGAGAGAGACCTTATTGACGAAGCGACGAAGATTCCCCCGCTCGCCTTCGAGGCCTATGTCAAAGGTCTGCAGTTGAGCAACCTTGATCCTAAGCGTGAGGTGTACCTGAGAAATGCGATGCATCTCTACGCCAAGGACAAGGAAGGGGCGGTTTATCCCCAGGCAGCTTTCGAGTTAGGCCAGTTCTATATGGCAGGTCACAAGTGGAAGGAAACGGCAGAGTATCTCACCATGGTGGAGAAGAAGGATCCGCACTATGGTGAAGCACAGTTTTACGCCGGCCTGGCGTACTGGAGGTTGGGCGACCTGAGCCACGCGCTGGCGGCCCTGGTGCCGCTATCCTCCGACATGCCGCTCGTTGGCGTTTACAACAACGCAGGCGCTGTTGCTGTTCAGGCCGCTCGTGATGAGAAAAAAGCTGACGAGCGCGCGAAGCTTCTGGCACAAAGTATTAGCCTATTGTCGCGGGCCTCTGAATCTGCCCCAAACGATCCGATGGTCCAGTTCAACTACGCTTACAGTCTGTTTCTCTCAGGGAAGTATGCGGAGGCGGCCGAACAATTACAGAAAGTAGTTGCCGTAGATCAGAAGGACGGCCAAGCTTACTTCCTTCTCGCCAAGGCCCAGGAGCGCACCAACCATACTGAAGCCGCAACCGCAGCGGACAATCAGGCGCGTAAATACAGCCAGCAGGCGTATGCCAAGTGGCAGACGGAATGGCAAAAATCGCAAACGACTCCTGCGTTTCCCTTGCGCCTGCGCGATGTGCTGAACCGGGACGACGTTTCCGATCTGAACCAAAGAATAGCGGCGAATGCCGAGGCCGCAAGAGCCGCCAATACGCAGGACATGCTCGCGAAAGCTCGCGAGCTTTACCAGGCTGGACGAGATGAGGAAGCATTACCGGAGATTGCGCGCGTATTGATGTTTGAACCGACAAATGCGCAAGCTTTTCTTTTGAGCGGACGAATCAATCAACGACGCGGCGAGCAGGAAGCTGCCATATCGGCATTGCGTGCTGCGATTTTTTGGGATCCGAGCCTGATCGATGCACATATACTTCTGGGACGGATTTTCCTTGAGCGAGGTGACCGCGGCGAAGCGGTGAAGTACGCGGCCAGTGCTATCAACATCGACCCGAACAACCAGGAAGCAATCGCCCTGCAACGGCAGGTCACCATGGGCCGGCAGTGAGCGTCCACGGTTGCGAAGGCCTTCCTTCCTCCGCTTTCCACCAGACGATTTCGCGTGTTGATTCCGTTTTCGTCTAAGTCTTCCAGGCGCGTCTCGTCTTTCTGCGCTCCAGTAAATCCTTCCTAACGTCTAATGCCTTCAAGGTTCCAGAAGAATTTTGCTGAGTGGCACACCATGTGCTGTGACTACAGTCGGCTAGCACGAAATGAAACGTGCCCCCGCCGCCATCACATCTCTGAGCGCCGCCTGCCGCTGCGCCAGCCACCCGCCGAGCATCCCTTCAGTCTTCCCCCCGAAACACGGAACCCAGTCAGAAATGGCTGGGTTCTCCTGCATTTTAGGGCCCTTATTTTCTTAGTGTACCCGGATCAGGGCCGCTGCTAAGTCACCAATGGGTTTTCTTGTTAAAGTTTTGTTGTCGCCCAGTAGTGACAAGCGACACAGCGAAGTCGCCGAAATTTGTCACTCTCATGGTGACGGTTTCTGTCGTTCCAGCCCTTCAAGCCGACCATTTGAGGAGCAGTCGGGCGGATGCCAAGCGGCAACAGAAATAAGCTGTTGGGGCAGGCGGGCCAACCTCAGTCGCTGCGACTTGGTTCCAGCAGTCCAGGCACTCGATGACCAGCCAATTAGTTTGTTACACTCCGCGACATGCACGATGCGGCCTCGTCTGGTCCCTCGGTTACCACGACGCGCTCCGCGTTCAAACGCGCGCGCGCTAATACCTGGTATCCGAGTATTGCCGAAACTGTTCTCACTTTGTGCTCCGCACTTCTTCTGATTTTCTCGTTTCCAAATTTTGACCTTTGGTTTCTTGCCTGGGTCAGTCTCGTTCCGCTACTCATCATTCTGGCGCGAAGGCCGAGGGATACATCCGCATTTATTTTGGGCTGGTTGTGGGGCACGCTGTTCTTTTACGGCACCTGTTACTGGCTGACCTATTCGATGATTCGCTATGGTCACATTCCCACATGGATCGCGTACGCGCTGTTGCTAATCCCAGTTGTGCTGGTAGCACTCTTCCCTGCGCTCTCCTGCCTGGTGCTCGCGCGGCTGCTCGCGCGTGGGGGGACCGTGGCGCTTTTCGCTGCGCCTTTTGTGTGGGCTTCGTTTGAATGGGCGAGGCTGGCCATAACTGGTCAGTTATGGAATGCGGCCGGTTATTCGCAAACTTATTTTCCTGTCCTGATCCAAACAGCGCGGTGGGGTGGCGTCTATGCCGTTGGGTTCTTGATCCTACTGAGCAATGGGGTTCTGGCTTACCTGCTTCTGGAAAGAAACAGACGCGCTTTGATTGTTTCGGCAATCATCCTGCTGGCAATAGTCACTGTGGTTTTTGTTTCGGCGCGTTCCATAGTTGTGGCGAAGTCTTCTGCCCTGTCATGGCCGCAAGTAGTCGTCGTCGCAGTGCAGCCCAACGTTCCAATGGAACCCGTAGCGGACCGGACAGCCATGGAGGCCCTCATAAAGCTGCACATTTCGCTGAGCACAACTGCATTGCAGAATTGGGAACGCAACGGCCAGGTCGACCATGCCGGGTCAGTTGACAGCGACTGGACCAGGCATGATTCCCTGGCAGAACGTCGAGCAATTCCCCGCGTGGTGATCTGGCCCGAATCGCCGATGAACTTCGCTTACGGAAGCGACCCGCAGCTTCGCGATCTGCTAACGGGCTTCGTAAAAGAGAATCGCACGTCGCTACTCTTCAACTCGCTTGAGTCCGCACCCGAGGGCGGTGACTACAATTCTGCTTTAATGGTAAATGAAGAGGGTCGGCTCGTCGCTCAGTATGATAAAATTCGTCTGATGCCGTTTGGCGAGTATGTGCCGTTGCCGGGTTGGGTGCCCGGATCGAATATGATTGCCCCGCTAGTGGGCGGCTTCACAGCGGGTACAAAGTATTCGCTTGTGCCTTTGGGCCAGACCCGTGCAGGAGTTTTTATTTGCTTTGAGTCGGCGTTCCCGTCCATCGCTCGAACGTTCACGAATGAAGGCGCAGGCGAGCTGATTAATATCTCGAATGACGGCTACCTGGGTCCAACCCCTGTAATGCGACAACATCTGGCAAACGCCATCTTTCGAGCTGTGGAGAACGACCGGCCGCTTTTGCGCGTAACCAATACCGGCCTGACTGCTTACGTTTCCGGCAATGGGAAAGTAAAGGATCTAACCAGCGGATTTCAACCGGCGGTTCGGATCTGGATCGTCAATGAAAACTCGGCGAAGACTTTTTATACAAAGCACGGCGACTTGTTCGTCGGACTTTGCGCTTTTATTACTTTGGTTACCCTGGCGGCTTCTGTCGCATCGGGCGGACTATTAGCCAAAAGCCGCGGTAAATGAATCAAACCAACTCGGGAGACCCTTGTTGCCAGACAGGAACTATTCCAAACAATGCTAGAAACATTGTCCACTCAAGAATTAAGAGCTTCGTATGACGACTTGCGCGCGCGTGTCGAACAGCTCGGGAGGTTTCTTTGATGTGCCCGCCGGCCGTGAAGAGTTGACGCTCATTGAGAATCAAGCTTCCGCACCGGAGTTTTGGAACGATCAGGAGGCAGCGCAGAAACTACTGCAAAAGCGCAGCGTGCTGGAAAGAAAGATCCAGCGGCAGGAGCAATTCGAATCCCAGATAGCGGATGCCGGTGTCCTTTTTGAGTTTGCCGAGCAGGATGAAGAGTCTTTGAAAGAACTCCAAACGCTTCTCGAGCAGCTGGGTCACGAAATGGACCTGGCAGAAACTGAAATGCTGCTTGCCGGCGAAAACGACGAACGCAATGCCATTTGTACTATCCATCCCGGCGCAGGCGGTACTGAATCGCAGGATTGGGCCGAGATGCTCTTGCGCATGTATTTGAAGTGGGCGGAGCAGCGGGGCTTCAAAACAGAGATCATTGACTACCAACCAGGGGATGAAGCCGGGCTCAAGGGAGTGACGTTCACGGTGACAGGGGAATACGCATACGGCCTGCTCTCGGCCGAAGCCGGAGTTCACCGGTTGGTACGGATTTCTCCCTTCGATCAGGCCTCGCGACGCCACACTTCATTTGCTTCACTTTTCGTGTATCCGGAAATCGACGAGAACATTGAAGTTGAAATCAACGACAAGGACCTTCGCGTGGACACGTACCGCGCCACCGGCGCCGGTGGCCAGCATATCAACACAACGGATTCCGCCGTGCGCATCACGCATCTGCCCACCGGTATAGTGGTGCAGTGCCAGAACCAGCGTTCACAGCATCAGAATCGGGCTGTCGCCATGCAGGTCTTGCGATCGCGTCTCCACGAACTTGAATTGGAAAAGCGTAAAGCTGAAACCGCTGAACTCGAAGCCAACAAGGCAGACATTTCTTTTGGATCGCAGATTCGCAGTTACGTGCTGGCACCTTACCAATTGGTTAAGGACACGCGCACAAAACTAGAGCGCGGCAACGTAGACGCTGTGCTGGCGGGTGATATCGACGACTTTATTAAGGCTTATTTACTGGCGCGCCGCGCAGCTTAGAAGCATGGAGTGACGAGTCGAGATCCGCTAAGAAACTTTTTCTTCCTGAATTTCGACTTCAGACTCTAGACTCCAGACTCCGGAGAGCCTATGGCAACACTACCAGACGTGCAATCAGCGGAGGCCCCCAGGAATACACGCCGCAACGAGATCATAGCGATTGCCCTGTTGGCATTAGGCCTGCTGCTCGCTCTCTGCCTCATTTCGTACAATCCCAACGACCCATCATGGAATGCGGCCGGGCAAAACGAGGCCCGCAACCTCATTGGCGTAGTCGGCGCGAATGTGGCAGCGGCTGTGTTTCAGAGCGTCGGCCTGGCTGCCGCCTTGTTGCCATTGCTGTTGCTGGCAGCCGCGTGGCGGCGGTTTCGCACCCGTCGCATTCATGCTCCTCTCTCCCGCATGGTCGGCCTGGTAACGCTGGTGCTCGCCTCATCCGCATTGTTGACACTTTCAAATATTCATCCGCTGTCTGATTCAAGTTTCCACCCGGGCGGTTTGGCGGGAACAGTAATCGCGAAGGCGTTGGCCAGCGGCCTGAACACGGTCGGGGCGACGATTCTCCTAATGGCGATAGCTGCAACCGGATTGCTGCTGGCTACCAATTTCTCGTTTGCCCGGTTCTACGAGCGCATCGTCGCGGCATTCGGGAATCGTTTTTCTTACTTCCGTTCACTTCCCCAGAAACTTAGAGGCTGGCGCGAACAGCGACGGGAAAAAGCGATTCTGCGTGCGGAGATGCGCCTGGCCGCAAAAGCTGAACGGGAAATTGCGCGCGAAGATTTGAAATCACGCAATCTCACCGCCGCCGAGCGCGTAGCCGCATTCATGAGAGATGATGCGGAAGAATTCGGCGGAGCGTTGGCGACCGGAACAATGTCATCAAGGGCTACTGGCCCGACGCTCGGCGAAGAAGGCGAGCTGGCCGCGGCGCTCGAAACCTTCGCTTCCAGCACTACGATTGGACAGAAAGCCGCCGGCGCAGCCGCCGGCGTTGGAGCAAAGCCTGCTTCCGGTAAACGTTCGTTCTGGTCGGGCTCGCGTCCGAGCAAGCTGCCGGCTGCCGAAGCGGCGGTGGTTGAAGAAATGGTGAAGGATGCGGCAGTAAAGCGGATCAAAGCCGATGAAGCGGAAGCTGCCAAGTTGCCGTTCGAGAACGAACGCCCCCGCAGTGCCCTCATCAAGCCGCCTGTCGCTGACTATAAACTCCCTTATGTCGAATTTCTGAATCCACCACCACCACACCGCGAGCAGGCCGACGAAGAGTTGCTGAATCTGGCGACGCGGCTGGCGGAAAAGTGTCGCGAGTTCAACGTGACAGGACAAATCAAGCACATCTGTCCCGGGCCGGTCGTGACCACCTACGAATTCAAGCCTGACCCAGGCGTCAAATACGCGCGTGTGACCGGGCTTGTAGACGACCTGTGCCTGGCTCTGAAAGCGGAATCAATTCGCATCGATCGTATGCCGGGCAAGCCTCACGTGGGCATCGAAGTGCCGAATCCGCGGCGTGAAACCATTCATCTGCGGGAGGTGCTCGAATCTCGTGCGTTTCGCGAGTCAGCTTCCAAACTGACGATCGCTTTAGGCAAGACAATTGACGGATTGAATTACGTTACCGATCTCGCGAAGATGCCGCATTTGCTGATTGCCGGAACTACCGGCGCCGGCAAATCGGTCGGCGTCAATGCGCTGCTGCTCTCGATTTTGTATAACGCGCGGCCGGATGAAGTGAAGTTTATCCTAATCGATCCGAAGCGACTCGAGCTGGGCCTCTACGAAGATATTCCGCATCTGGCGGCGCGTATCATCACCGATCCGAAGCCGGCGGCCCGTTCGCTGCGCTGGGCGGTGGGAGAAATGGAGCGTCGTTACAAACAACTTGCCGGATGGGGAGTACGTAATATCGATGGATTCAATCTCGAAATTCTAAGACGCAACACCGTAAAGGACTACGACGAAAACGGCGAGCCGTGGAAGCCGCTGCCTTTCATCGTCATCATTATCGACGAACTGGCTGATTTGATGATGGCTTCCGGCCACGAGGTTGAAGACTCAATTACGCGCCTGGCGCAAATGGCGCGCGCCGTCGGCATTCATCTGGTGCTGGCAACCCAGCGTCCTTCCGTGGACGTAATTACCGGGCTCATCAAGGCAAACTTTCCTTCGCGTATCTCATACCGCGTATCTTCTAAAGTAGATTCCCGCACAATCCTCGACACCAACGGCGCCGAACAACTTTTGGGACGCGGCGATATGCTGTTTTTGCCGCCGGGCACTTCCCGGCTGGTGCGCGTTCACGGGGCGTATGTGGACGAAGCTGAAATCGGCCGTGTCGTCACCCACATCAAATCGCAGTGGCAACCGGAGTACGATGACACCATTACAGAGTCCAACGAGGAAGCGATGGGGTTGGAAGATTCGGAGGGCGAGCGCGACGAGCTATTCGAGGACGCATTGCGCATCTGCGCTGAAATGAAGCGCGCGTCAACCTCTGTTCTGCAAAGGCGCCTGCGCATCGGCTATGGCCGCGCCGCGGCAATTCTCGATGTGATGGAACGCGAAGGGTTCATCGGCCAGGCCGATGGTGCTCGCCCGCGTCCTGTGCTGGGCCGCGCCTACGAAATGATTGCCGACTGGGACGAAGATCCCGTTGCAGTTGAGTAACTCTCCGCTAGCCTCTATCTGCTGCGGAAGGTTGTTTCAAACTAAATAATCGGCGAAAACGTTTGCGCTTTTGGTGGGCGGCGCTCTTTTCCACAGCTTCTGTGGAAAAAGGTTGTGGAAATGACATCTTCACGACGGACAAGTTTTTGAACCTCCTGGACTTCTAGCAAAATGCACACGCCAGCGGCACGTCCTCATTCTCTTTTCGATCAGTAGTTTGCATTCATGAAACGCAATCTTGGCGAGAACACGAAGGCCGCTCGAGCGCTGGTTCTTGCGGTGTCGCTCGCCGTATTTCCCAGCTGCGCAAAACCAAGCCGTATCCGCAGCACCGCCGATGAAACGCACTCAACCGCCAACGCTCCCGCTCCCGTCACCGGAAGAATAAACATCAACACGGCTTCAGTTGAAGAGTTGGAAAAACTTCCCGGCATTGGGAAGGCTCTTGCAGCTCGAATTGTCGAGCACCGCGAGAACTACGGACCTTTTCGCAGGCCGGAGCATTTGATGGTTGTGCCCGGTATCAGCGATCGGAAGTTTCGAAGTATGCGGAACCTGATTGTAGCGGAATAAAATGGCCGGATCTGACTTCATGCAGCGCGCCGCGCAAGAGATATGATCTTGACTCCAATACCTGAGGCACTATAAGTTTCAGCCGAAGTACGCGCGAATATTTAACCGCAGACCTATTCGGAGGTTTTAGATTTGTCAGGAAACCTTATTATGACGCCGGGCCAGCTTGTAGATAACGAAATGCCTGCGGCGGGTGGGTCACTCCAGGCATTGGTTAATCAGCTCAGCGATTTGAGCGGGGCGCCAACGCTCGAACAGCTCGACACTCTGCTGGAGGATGTCCAACTTAAAGCCGAGGAACTGCGCCCCTACCGCGGTTTTAAGGTCGGCAACTATGCGCGGCATCGCGTGTTTCGCAACCCGCATGTGGAACTGTTGGTGCTGTGCTGGCGGCCCGGGCAACGCACTCCGATTCACGATCACAACGGGTCGCACGGCGCTGTCCGCGTGTGCGAAGGCGTGATGTGGGAAACGATGTTCGAGCTGGATGCCGACAGCAGGCTGCGCTACAAATCCGGACGCCAATGGCTGACCGGCGACGTTACCGGCGCGGCGGTTCCAGACATCCACCAGCTTGGCAATCCGGAGGTCAGCGGCCAGGACATGGTGACCCTCCACTTGTACGCGCCACCGTTGGGCGTGCTGAACACATATAAGGTGGGCAGCGCGGAGGTTGGCCGCTACTCACCAGATCAGTTCATAGACGGCGCTGGAATATAAACCAACCACATACCGTCCTGCATCATTCCTTAATAAACGTTTCGAGTCGCAAATCCCGCCCGTCGGTGCTGACAGTAATTGTCCCGCGTTGTCCGGTGGTCAAAACCTGCGCGCCGCCGGCCCGCCACCGCTCGACAACTTCTTTGTGTGGATGACCAAACACGGAAGTGCGGCCCACCGAGATGATTGCGAGCGAAGGATGCGTCGCGGTAACAAATCGGCCGGTCGAAGAAGTCCTGCTGCCGTGATGGGCAACTTTGACGACGTCGCTCTGGAGATTGACTCCTTCATTCAGCAGCGCGATTTCTGTTTCTTTCTCGATATCCCCGGTCAGAATAAAAGTCTTTGCGCCATAGCGGACGCGCAGCACTACCGAATCATTGTTACCAGAAGGCGCGTTCGTGTTTGCAACTGGAGCCGGCGATAGAGCCTCGGCGGTTACCTCGCCGAAGCGCAGCACATCGCCGGCGCCAATGGTTTGCATGGGCACACCAGTATCTGCTGTGGTTTTCACGAATCGCCGAAACTCCGGATCGTTCTCCGGCGCGCGCGCGACAATAGCGCCGCGTACACGAAAGTTCTGAGCAACATCGTTCAGCCCATCAATATGGTCTGCATCGGCGTGGGTGGCCAGTATGTAATCGACCCGATCCAATCCTCGCCACCAAAGATATTCCGAGACGACGGCCTCGCCGATACTGCGCGCGTCGCGAACGAAAAGATCCTCTTCGTCCTCGTTTGCTGCCGCGCGATTGAAACTGGAGCGTCCGCCGCCGTCAATCAATAACGTGGTTCCGTCGGGCATGGTTAGAAGGGCTGAATCACCCTGTCCTATGTCAAGGAAATCGAGATGCAGCCGGCCATCGATGACACCTGAGCTGAACGGATGAAAAACGATCAGGCACAGAACCAGCGCCAGAGAGCCCGCCGCAATCCACTTGAAGCGGATGGCACCCAGCTTATTTAGTTGTGGTGCGGAGGGCTGCAATGGATTCCAGCGCGACAGCGCCAGGATCAAAACAGCCAGCGGAATGTAGTAGAGCCCGTAGATAGCAGAGGCCCAGCCTGTATATTCAGGCAGCCGAACGGATGCGACTGCAAAACGGGCGAAAGGATCCACACTATGAACCATCAACCAATTCACGCCCGCGGCCAGTTTTACGAGCGCCAGCGCCAGGGTCGCGCTCAATTGCTTAATAACGAGCGTCGCAATCGCGATCAATCCCAGGACGGCCATCAATGCGCCCACGCCGATGTTTAGAATCATTGAAGCGATTGACAGCCGGTGGAAGTAAAGGACCAGGACCGGCAAAAGGCCCAATTGGACGCTGGCGGAAATCACGACAGCGCCAAACGCAAACCTTAGCAGACGCTGAACGCGGTACCTTTCCAATTGGACTGACAGGGGGGCCTTGAAGATTTTGCAGCTGAAGCTCGAACGCGCCACGTCTCGTTGCCATCGTCGTTCGCTCCAGAACAGAGTCTCCGAGAAGCTCCGGAACCAACGTGAACAGAATGGCGGATAAGGCGTCTCGCGTGTTGGTTCCCAGGCGCCTACTGCTTGCATGCGCTGCAAGAGCGGCCAGCCCATCGTTACGATCATGAGTACTGAAAGGAACGTAAGTTGAAAGGAAGGATCGAAAAGTCCCCCCGGCTGCCAGACCAATAATCCCAGCGCCATGCCCCCCAGAAGGTTCAGCGATTGCGCTCGCCTGGCTATTAAAGGGGCCAGCGCAACCATGGTGAACATTAAAGCGGCGCGAACGACCGAAGCCTCTGCGCCGACTGCAAGTGCATAGGCCCAAAGAATCGCGGCCGAAACGAAAAACTGCCACAGAAGTCGCTTCGTTAGCCGGCGCATGATCAGGAACACGAGGCCGCCTATAAAGCTGATGTGCAGTCCGCTGATAACCAGAACATGGAAGGTGCCGCCAGCGCGAAAACGTTCGGCGGCGCTATGCGAAAGGAAATAGCGGTTGCCCAGTAACGCGGCGTCCAGTACGCCTGCGGTCTCCGCAGAAAAGGTCGAGTTGATTTGTCTTAACAGCTTCGCACGCGCCTCATAAATCCACGTCAGGGGCAGAAAGACGCGTTGGTCATCGAGGCGGTCCACCAGCAGAGGGCTCTTGATCATTCCGGTCGCGTCGTATCCTTTGCGCTCGAGGTATTCGGTAAACGAAGACACGCCGGGATTGCGAAAGCTGTCCGCGCGACTCAACGAGGTCATCACGCTAACGCGGGCGCCGTAGTGCAGGCCCAGGCGTTCGTATTCGTCCTGCACAAAGGAGTCGCGCACACGAGCCAGGAGCAACACGGTACCTGATGCTTTGCGTTCGATCCCTTTGTATCGCAAGTTCTCAGCGCGCAGGGTCAAGTAAAGACTCTCCGGCGCCATTTCCGGTTCACGTTCGACAACTCCGCTGACTTCTACCGGATCTCCGGAAGCTATCCAACCTTTGTCATAGAACTCAGCGATGTTTGTTGCTGCGCGCCTGCTACCAATCATGGCAAGTACCGCGCCCGCGCAAAAGAAACTCAGAATAATTAGCCCGGACCCAGCGAATCGTTTCTTCGGGGCCACTAAGCCGGCCAGCAATGCGGCTCCTACGCAGCCCAGAAGGAAAACGATGACCGCTGATCTAAATGGAAGCGAAAGGAAATGCGCGACCAGAATTCCGCATGCAAAAGCCGCCGCTAACAAAGCTAACGGATGAGGAGCAAACAAGGCCTGTTGATGAACGGCGCGCATGCCTATTCATTAATCAAGCCACGAACTTAATCAAGCTAAGGTCGTCTATGCGGCGGCGAGAATCTCCGCCAGCTTTTAGTCATCGTCCGCCATCGAAGTGCGAAAACGCGCGACCAATGGCAAGTGATCCGAGACGGTATTCTTGTATTTCGTACATCCCATGTTTGGCAGCAGCGTCTGCAGTTGCAGGATGCGAATGAAGCCGGTCCATTCATGAGTCTGAACGCGAGATATAGAAAATCCGTCCAGCAGATTTCCGGTTGGTTTCCCATGGTTGCAACCGTCGATATGCGATGGCGGAGAGAGAGTTGACGAGATAAACCGCAGGAACTCGTTGTTGGCCGGCCCCGGGCTTAGTTTCGAAAACGTCTGCGCGTCCTGACTCGGGATCATATTGTAATCACCGACCACCAGCACATCCTTCTCGGCTTTCGTCGTTACCTCGTGACGAATGAAGTTGGCAATTGCGGTGGTCTGCCGGTTGCGCGTAGCCCGTTCGGTGGCTCCCCGTCCTGACTTCAGGTGCACCGCAATCAGGAGAAAGTCGAAGTTCTTAATCCTGACGTCAAACGCCCAGGCTTTTCTCAGGCGATCCGGTTGATTATCGTCCGAGCCGGGAACCGCTCGGCGGTTGCCGACCGATATGTCAGGACTATCTTTGAACAAGACCGCAATCTTCTGCGGCGTGGGTTGATCGCTATCCATGCTGACTTTGTAGCTCGCGCCGTTCGCGAAAGGTGTGGCGACAATTTCATCCATGGATTCCCTGGAGTTTACTTCCGACAAAGCAATCACATCAGGGTCGATGGCTGCGATGCCTGCGCGTAGTTCATCAGGCTTGTGAATCGGAAGCACCTGTCCCTGGTTGTCAAAGCGGACGCCCTGCTGGTTCCAGGCAGCAACGCGGGCGAAACTGGCAGACTGGCCGAAACTAACTGTACGACTAACGGGCGAGAAGTTAAGGCAGGTGGAAACGAACAGGACTAAAATGAGGGTGAAGATTCTTTTCATGTTGATCTCCTTTCGTGCGAGGGCTGAGGTAAATGGCAGTGGCTGTCTGTCCCGACAAACTCAGTTTCCAGGACAATTCCAGTCACGTCCATGAGGTGAACGCATTTTCGACGTGATGAGTCTGCGGAAACATATCAAATGCCGCGATGGAGTCAAGAGCAATACCGCCACTGAGTCTTTAGCCGCCCAGTACCTGCTAGAGCAGGAGCGTGTCCAGAAGCTGCTCTTGTCCTTCCAGCCTGAGGTGCGCCACGGTCTCAACATGGTGAGTTTGCGGGAACATATCAAATGCAGCGAGGGTCTGAAGTGAATATCCGCGGGCCATTAGTTTTTTGAGATCGCGGGCCAGAGTTGCGGGATCACATGACACGTAAGCGATCCGGCGAGGAAGTAGTTTGAGTATGCCTTCGATTACAGCGTTCTCAGCGCCTGAACGCGGCGGATCGAGCAGCAAAAAATCGATCGGTTCAAACGCGAGGTGTTGTTTCAACCAATCCGCTACACTTAGAGCCACGACTTCGGCGTTTCCCAGTCCTGCCAATTCGACATTGCGTCGCGCAAACTCCACCGCGCGGCGGTTCGCTTCAATCCCGACCACTAACTCGAACCGCCGGGCCAGCGGAAGAGTGAACAATCCGACCCCGCAGTAGAGATCGATAGCGACCCCTCCCTTCGTGCCTCCGATGGCCTCGGTAATCAGCGGCTCGAGTAGCTCGTGATTGATCTGAAAGAAACCTTCGGCACTGAAATGGTAGGTTTCGTTTCCGATTACCCGGCTAACAGTCCTGGCGTTGAAGCGGGCCACATTGGCAGCGACTGAAACTCCTTCATCGCCGGCGACCACCTCAATGTGCCTTGGCAGTTGCGTAACAGGGTCTGCGTGGATTTCTTTTCGCACCTCTTCCAGTGTTTGCTGCAACTCCGGAACCAGCACGGCACAGTATTCAACGTCGCAAACGTCGTTGGAGCCACGCTCGAAATAACCTAATCGACTTGTTATCGAGTCAAACTGCCAGGTTGCCCGGGCGCGGTATTGCCACTGCTTTGGCGATGGGTGGATTTGAATATCCAGAGGGGACTCAATTCGGGCAATGCGACGCAGGCAGTCGCGGATGATTTCAACTTTGGCGTTTAGTTGCGCTTCGTAAGTCAGCTGCTGAAAGTCACAACCACCACAACGTCCAAAGTAGGGGCAAGGCGGTTCTACGCGAACTGGAGATGGTTTGACAATCTCCACGACGGAAGCGAAGCCGACCTTGCCCTGAATACGATCGACAACAATCCGCACTATGTCGCCGGGGGCAGCCAGCGCGACGAATAACGTCAGATCCTCCGCGTGGGCCAGGCCGACGCCACCCGGGAGAATACGCTCGATTTCAACCTGGAGGGTCTTCGCCGCCCGGTCTTGCTCGTGTGTGGCAACGGAATTCATATGGGATGTTAAAAGCAAGAGCGGGGCCAGGCCCCCTTCCTGACTGCGCTGTTGTTCCCTGGAGTTTTCAATGAGTCACAAATAAAACAGACTGAGACGTGGTACGCCAAATTCGTCGCGCAAACGCTTTAGCAACAGGTTATCAAGAGTCATACGATACGCGGCGGGCTCCATATGATTGCGATAGGGCTTCAATTGCGCCGCGACTTCATTGCGGTACGCTCCGAGTCTTTCAGATTCGACCGCCGACAGCAGTGCCTCGTTCAGCATTCTTTCAATCCCGGTCAGCGAAACCTCCAACTGCTGTGCGTTGGAATGCATGGAGCCGGCAAAATCGTTTTCCAGATCCGCGATGAGGCTGGCGGCGCGCCCGAGGGCCTCATTAAGACTGTCGCTTGCGTTACCCGTCCCCTGTTCGGGAGTTGCCGCCAGCTCAGCTCGCACACGCTGCAGATACTCGAGAATAACCGTGCGGGAAAATGGCGAGTCTACGTTACGGTCGGCTAACCCCGTAGCTTCCCTGCCTTCACGGTCTGCAATGTTCGACGCATCTTCATCACCTGCGCCTACGCGCGACTCAAGCCATTCGGCATACTGGGCTTCAACTTCTTCCTGGCAATATAAAAGCGTCTTGACGCTTCGCTTGCGAGGTTTAGCCTCGTAGGAATCGAAAGCCTGCTCGATGCCGCGCAGGGCGACGTGCAGCGGCACGCCCATTTCTTTCCAGCTTTCGATCAGGGCCCAGTCCATCGAACTCAAAAGCAGATGCTTTCCGCGACGGCGAACAAACGTGTCTTCGATTTCAGTGAAGTAGTTGAAATAATTCATTGCCGATTGCCAAGTGCCGATTGTCAATTTTCGCTTTTGTACCTAAATGAACGTCAGGCCAGTTACCGTTTCTAATCGGCAATCGGCATTTGGCAATTGGCAATCTAGAATCCGGCTTTCTTCGGATTCGCGGTTCGTTCATAAACCAGCCGCAGGCCTTCCAGCGTCAACGTCTCATCGACCAACTCGATCAGCTCAGAGCCGGTGGCAATTAACGGCGCAAGCCCGCCAGTGGCGATCACGCGCGCCGAGCCACCCAGCTCCTCGATCATCTTACGCAGGATCCCGTCCACCAAACCGGAAAAGCCGTGGTAAAGCCCAGACTGCATCGCCTCGATCGTCGACGAGCCTATTACCTTTCGCGGTCTTTTGATTTCGACGCGCGGTAGCTTGGCGGTGCGCTCGAAAAGCGCGTCGGAAGAAATGGTGATGCCTGGCGTGATTACGCCGCCGAGATATTCGCCCCCTTTCGTAACTGCGTTGAAGGTCGTAGCAGTGCCGAAATCCACGACGATGCAGGGCGCGCCGTACTTCGCAATTGCTGCCACCGCGTCAACTATGCGGTCGGCGCCGACATCACCCGGCGGTTTGTAAAGAATCGGCAAGCCAGTGTCCGTGGTGTGATCGACGAAAAGTGGTGTCAGATGAAAATAGACTTCCGCCATGCGCTTGAGCGTGAAGTTCAGGGGCGGCACCACGGAAGAGATGGCAATGGCGTCGATGGCTTTGAAATCCAGCCCGGCAAGCTCGAACAGGTTGCGTGCATGCACGCCATATTCATCGACGGTGCGCGCTCGCGCGGTCGTCAAGCGCCAGTGCGCCACGAGCTCAGTGTCATTGAAAACACCCAGTGAAGTGTTAGTGTTGCCGGCATCGATGACTAGCAGCATGGTTCAGTTCCCTCGAGGTCTCCGGCTCAATACTTCTTCAATTGCGTCTGCCGCGGCGCCGGCACCGTCTTCACTTCGTACCTGGTTCGCTACTTCTTCCGCTTTAGTTGCGTAGCCCGGGTTTTCCAGCAGGGCACGCAATTCTTTGGTCGCGGTAGCCGCATTGTAACGCGGTCGCGGCATGATACGCCCGCAACCGAGTCGCTCGACGCGCGCTGCGTTGTCAAACTGATCGTGAGCGTGCGGCACAATCAAAACCGGGCGGCCCGATCGCAAACCCTGTGCTGTGGTCCCAATCCCGCCCTGATGCACAACCGCGAGGGCCTGAGGCAACACTTTGCTATACGGCGCGTACTCAAAAGCCGCAACTCCCTCCGGCAAAGGTTCTGGCGGCAGGTTACGCGCGTGGCCAATCAATAGCAGGGCCCGCTGCCCCAAAGCCTGCGCAGCGGTGATTGAATCACGGTAAAAATCCTTGGCCACCCAAAAAGCTGATGAGCCAAGCGTGAAAACAATCGGCGGCGGTCCGGCAGCAAGAAACTGCATCACGTCAGGCGGCGTCTCGGTTTCAGCAAAAAAGTCTCTGCGATCGTAAAACGGAAAGCCAGTGACGCGCGTGTTCGCCGGCCAATCACGCTGCGGCCTGGCGATGACCGACGAAAAGAGCGCCAGCACCAGGGTCGGCGAGTGCTGTCCGGCGAGGAGCGGCTGAGCTCCACGCGGCAGGCCCAGTTCAGCCCGCAGACGATAAACCGGCTTCATCAACTTTTCCAGTTTGAAGACTCCCAGACGAATGGCCGCGCGCGCAAATAGCGGGCTTAGTTTCATCAAACGGTAAATCGCCGGCAACTGGGGCGGCACCGGCGGATCATAAGCCGAGAAGAAAGAGATTGGCGCCAGCACACTCGACGCCCAGGGCAAACCGCGCTTTTGAGCAACAATTGGCCCAACCAGTGGCAGCGGATGCGTTAGTAACAAATCGGCGCCATTGACCGCCGCATCCAGATCTTCGTAAACCTCCCTCAAGTTCCCCAGAAACAACTGCATCACTTTCTCGGTGCCGCCCCTCGGCTCCATCAAAGCGGTGACCAGCCTGGCCAGCTCTTCAGGCTGATCGTAAGAAGGCACGTCGGGTCGCACCGGATGAAACTCAAGTCCCGCAGCGTCCATCTTCTCGCGATAGACTTCGGAAGTAGCAATCAATGGCGAGTGTCCGCGGGCTTTTAGCTCCAGCGCAATGGCGATGTACGGATGGATGTCGCCGAACGATCCGAAGGTTGAAATGACAATGCGTTTCCCGCTCATGGAAGCTTCTGTCCTTCGCCGACCGAACGAATCGACTGCACATCGCCAGCCCGCACAACCTTGATCTCGCCGGCCTCCGTTTGCACGAGTAGTGCGCCGTCACTTTCCAGTCCGCAGGTGGTTCCATCAAATAGCTCCGTCCCTGTGTCCACCCGCACGCGCTTGCCGCCGGCAAAAGAAGACGCGGCCTTCCAATCGCGAATAGTAGCCGCCGGTCCCTGCTCTTCCGCGAGTTGCGCGTAACGCAGCGAAATATGTTCGAGCAATTTGCTTAGGAGTTGCTCGGGATCAGGCACTTGCGCGTTTTCCATCCCAACGGAGGTTGCGCGCTCTTCCAGGTGCGGCGGGAAAGCATGTTTCGTAAGATTGATCCCAATGCCCAGCACGCAGGCGAGTCCCTGATCCGTTTCCACAGTTTCCGCGAGAATTCCGCCCAGCTTGCGTTCGTTGATGACAATATCATTGGGCCACTTGATGTCTGTTTGCAGGCCGCACGCATCCAGCAACGCATCGACAACCGCGAGCGCCGCCATCAGTGTAATAAGTGACCAGGCTTTTACTTCAGATTGCGGACGCAGCACTATACTGAAATACAACCCGGCATCGCGGGGCGAATTCCAGACGCGCTCGTGCCTGCCTCGTCCTTTTGTCTGCTCGCGCGCCACGACACAAAGGCCTTCGGGCGCGCCGCGCTTTGCCTGTCGCATAGCTTCCAGGTTGGTTGAATCGATCGAGTCAAGTCGCAGAATCGTAGGACGCAAGTTTATCGAGGGAGGGCTTGTGGCAGATCTGCAAGCGTGTAGGCCAGCGCCGCCACCACGGCGCAGTTTTCCTGCAGCTCGCGTATCACAATCTTGTCGAGCGTGTCCGCCGCCGTATGGTGATAGTTGAAATATGTGCGGCCATCCTGGATAGGACTGAAGGTGGGAACACCGGCAGCCCCCAGGAAGCTAATATCTGCACCGGTTTCATCTGCCGAAAGCAAAACGCCGGCGCCGGAAGTTTGCAGAATCGCTGCCAGCGGTTCGAACAACGGAAGCAGTTCGAGTTTGCCCTGTACGTAGAATCCCGCCGGATGACCCGCGCCCAGATCGCTTTCGATGGCGGCGAATTGGTTCGCTATGTCGTCTTTGTGATCTGCAGCGTAGGTGCGCCCGCCATTGAGACTGTTTTCTTCGCTCATCCACGCAACAACGCGAATGGTTCGCTTTGGTCGCAAACGAAGTTGCTTGAGCAACTGCGCAGTTTGCATGGCGATCGCAACCCCGGCGCCATCATCAATCGCGCCGGTTCCCAGGTCCCATGAATCCAGATGGCCGGAAACGATCACCACTTGCTCGGGATGTTCGCTCCCTTTTAAATCGCCGATGACGTTGTAACTGACAACATCGGGCAGACTCTGCGGAGTTAGAGTCAATCGCACTTTCACCGGGCCGCCCTGGCCTGCCAGATACGCGATCAGGTCAGCGTCTTCCGCAGTGACAGCGGCCGCGGGAACCCTGGGCGCGTCAGCGGCATAACGCGTCTGGCCGGTGTGCGGCAGACGATACTCAGCACCGCCAACTGATCGCACCAGAGCTGCAACAGCGCCAAGTCGCGCGGCAGCGCTTGGTCCAGCCGCGCGATAAGCCACTGCCTGGCCATAAGCCGGACCCGCGAATCCCTGAGCCGCGAGTTGCTTGTCGAACAGGACGTTGAAGAGCACGATCTTGCCGGCAACATTTTTGCGGCCTAGCTCCTGCAACTCTTCAAAGTTATTAACAACCACGACCTCGGCCACCAGGCCATTCGCTGCCGTGGCAGTGCTTCCGCCCAGTGCCGTTAAGACAATTTTCTGCGTCGTATTCGGGGCCATGCCCGGAAACTGCACCAGCGTTGCCGTCTCTTCACCACGCACCCAATGTGGCACCATCACTTTTTCGAGCTGGACTTCCAATCCCAGACGCTTCAGTTCAGCGGCCACATATTCGACCGCGTGTTGCGCTTGCGGCGAGCCGCTCAATCGCGGGCCAATGTTGTTGCTGAGATGCGCGACCTGTGCGTAGGCATAATCGCTCTCGAGCGCCGCCTGTTGAATTCGCTTCAGCGCCGAGGTGAGTTGCGGTGGATAGTTGACCGGAGCTGGCCCTTGCTGCTGAGCCGCAAGCGTCACGGTGTTGGAGAAAATTAGAACAAAGGCTAAAGCAATGACAGCGCCAGTCCGACGGCGCGAGATCGCGATAAGCATCTTCATGTGCCTCATGATTTCCATTCGATTGTTGCCATAAACCGCGGAGACTTTACCACAGGCCTTGTCAGAACCGCCTGCGCTAGCGGGCGGTTGATCGGGAGATGCGATCTTGTTGTTAGGGTGAGGTCAACCGCCCGCTACCGCAGGCGGTTCTGACCTCGCAAACATTGACAGCGGAATTGTCAGATAAGTAGCCACAGATATGCACGGATAGGCGCGGATAAGCAAAAAGAAAACGCAGACACAGCATGAATTCTTTTGCTGTATCTGCGTGAATCCGCGTTCATCCGCGGCTTAATCTTCGCGACGTCTCAGCCAAGAACGCCGCGGAACTTAGATGCGTTGGCGGCATACCCCGGGAATACATTCGCGAGGTTCGACGTGCCCAGATGTTTCTGCGCCAGCTCGCCAAAGACGTCGCGGAAGTCAGTGGTCAATGCCAGGTCGCGGCCCTCGTAAAGTTGATCTGTCTTCAGACCAGGCCAATCGCCATAGACTTTGCCGCCTCGCACGTTGTTTCCGACCACAAACATTGCGTTGGCGTGTCCATGATCAGTGCCGCGGCTTCCGTTCTCGCGCACGGTCCGCCCAAACTCCGACATCGTTAGAACCACGACATCATCCATCCGCTGTCCCAGGTCCGTGTACAGAGCTGCGATGGCGCTACTGAAATTCTGTAACAGATTGCCGAGCTGCCCTCTTGAGTTGCCTTCGTTGACGTGCGTGTCCCAACCGCCGACATCGGTGAACGCGACTTCCAATCCGACACCCGCTTTGATTAACTGAGCGATTTGCAGCAGGGCATTTCCGAACGGCGTGCGCGGATATTGCGCGCCATTCTCGGCCTTGTACTGAGCCGGGTTCACTTTCTTCAAATAGTTGACTGCTTCAAAAGTCTCTTTTCCGGTGTCACCCAGAACGTCGTTAACCGTTTGCGCATAGATGGCCTCGAAACCGCCTTGCACGCTGGCGGAATTCTGCCCGGCTCGAATCGAAAAATCTGCCAGGTTCGATATTGCCAGCGCGGGCGCGCGGCCCTGCAAAACGCGCGGCATGTTTTGCGTCAACGAGACGGCGCGAAAAAGCGACTTCTCAGGATCAGATTTACTTTGCAGGTAGCGATTCAGCCAACCGTCGTTGGTTGACTTCACGCCCGGCGTGGCCGACTCCATGTAGTCCTGCGCATCGAAATGCGACCGCGTGTTATCGGGAGATCCTGCCGCGTGAACGATCGCCAGCCGCTTGCTGTCCCACAAAGGCTTGAATGGGGCCAGCGAAGGATGCAGACCAAAGAAGCCGTCGAGATTGATTGCCGCTTCGGCATTCGTGCCCTGTGGTTTCGGAATCGCAATCGTTGGCCGCTGATCGTAATAGGAAGCCTCGCCAAAAGGCACGATCATATTCAGACCATCAACCGCGCCACGCTGAAAAATTGCAATCAAGGTCTTCCGCCGGCCGCCGGTGATGCGGTCAATTGTTTCCGCCAGCGCTGTGCGCTGCAGAAATGACGGCGCGGCACTCGTCAAGCCAATGCTGGCCAGCGCGACCCCACCTGATGTGATAAAGAATCTTCGATTCATAGTTGTAACCTCATGTCCGACAAACTTCAGTTTGTCGCTGCCTCGAATGCAATGGTCAGCTAACAGCCGCCCAGGCACAGTAAACTAAAGTCAACGACAAACTGAAGTTTGTCGGACTGCTTCACTGTCTCTGAAACTCCGGCGAGCCGAGAATCAAGCCCACAATCTTAACTACCGGATTGTTGATTTCCGCCGAATTAGCTCGCGCCAATTGTTGCTGGCGTCTGGCCTGTTGCGCTGGATCCGTTGCCTGCATGAACGCGTCAACTGCGTTAACTGCGTTCGCCTGCCCCGGCATCGCTCCAGCCATTGCCGGCGGTGCCGAGGGTGGTGGCAGGATTATCTGCTGATCGACCTGCTTCAACAACGCCTCTTTCGTCCTCTGCGAAATGTCTCCCTGAACGATGATGTTCAGAAAGCGCTCCATGATGCGATCTTTATCGACTGACTTTCCTGCCGTGTCTCCAACGAATCGCTCCAGGTTAACTCGAGTGCCGGGAATGCGATTGCTGGCCAGCGACAAGCCGAAGTTCAAACGCTCGAGCAGCGAACCCGTATTGACCCAATTCTCCGCGACGTCCGAGTAACCATTCGGCGTCTGGTAACCGTAAAGCGGTTCACCCATGCGCGCGATCCACTGATGAAATCCCGGACCCCCATTGGTGTCTGCCCCCAGCGTGCGCACGGCACTAATGGCCAACTCGAATGGTCGTTTGATCTTCGCTCGATAAGCTTCCGGCGAATTGAATTCCGGCGAGAAGAAAATCGCCCTTAGCGTCTCGCGAATGTCGCCATCGCTTTTCGTAAAGGCCGCGGCCACGCGATCAACCAGTGCTGGTGACGGGTTGTCCGTCACGAAGCGCCGCGCCAGCTTGGTGGCAATAAACTTCGCCGTCGAAGGATGGTGCGCCAGAATGTCCAGCACCATCAAGCCATCTTTGAACCCACCCCCGGCAGGAATCTTGTGGCCCAGCACAATCTTTTCCCCGTCATCGTGCATACGAGGGGCGAAATAGAAGGTGCCTGCTCTGTCACGTGCCGCGCCTCCCATGATTGCCGCTGCGGCCGCACCGCCGCCGCGCGGGGCGAAGATGGTCCAGCCGGTAAAGCAGCGCGCCACTTCCTGCACGTCCTTTTGCGTGTACCCGCCCTCAACACCGAGCGTGTGAAGCTCCATCAATTCGCGCGCATAGTTCTCGTTGATGCCGCGCCGCGCCTGTTGCTGCGGCCTTTGTTGCTGCGGATTGTTGCTCATGCTGAGTGGCCGGTTGTCCGCTCCGCCCCTCATCAGCGCCGCCAGCGGCCCTTGCTGCGCTCCCGGCCGCTGACCAGCACGTGGTCCAGGCTGTGCGTTCGGGCTGACACTTTGAAAATTGTCGAGATAGAACAGCATCGCCGGACTCTGGGCAGTCGCCGTTAGCAAGTCATAAAACTTGCCCATCGTGTGCGGCCGGATTGTGTCGCGATCGTAAGAGGTCAGCAGCCAGCGGTCGGCTCCCTTGCCTGCAAAGACGTTGAAGTGGTTGGTCCAGAAGTCGACGAGAACCTCCTGCAACTGGCGCTCGCTATACACCGCCCGAAGAATTCGCGACGCATTCAGCTCGCCGGTCAGAAACTGCGGCGGACGCAAATTGTTCTGAACATAATAATCGCGAACTGCCTTGCGATAGGCTTCGTTGTTCATCGGATTTGCCGCATCGTTGTTTGGGTTGGCGGGAGCGTTACTGTTTGCTTCATTTCCCTTCGCCATCTCAGGGCCGGACGGTTCAGCGGTCATCGCGCCGCCGTTCGTTTGCGGACTGGCTGCATTCAGCGTCGCGTTCGTTCCACCTTTAGTGCGGTTATCGCGCGCCGCGGCCAGATCGGCCGGCAGATCGCCACGACGTTGTAGCTGGCGCAGAAGTTGACCGGGTTGCGGATACTTTTCATATAACTCCGCGGTGGTCATCCGCAGGGTCTCTAGGTTTTGCACTTTGGATTCGGCGACTGCATCATCAATCTTGCCAGGCTCAAGTTGTTGCTCGATGTATTTGTCGATGCCCATCGCCTTGACGCGCTCCACGTCACCCGGACGGGCGCCATAGCCGAGCCGGTTCAGGACATGCAGAATGCGCTGTTCTTCACTCAGCTTGTTTGCGGACACTTTGGTCCGCTGGGCACTGACGCCCACCGCCAGGGTGCCCGTCAATAAGGTCAGGATGGAGAGAATGGCCGCCGCGCGCCGCACCAGCGAAACGCCCCTTAAAAACTGCCTGTATGTGCTTTTCATAATGTCGATTCCTAATCTGTTTGATTTAGAAGGGAAAACGTCAAGATCACTCTGTCTGCTGCCGATGTTTAGACGCGCGGCAAACGCCAATGGTCGGGCAAATACGAGGGAATTGAGGGAGGCACCGGCGACTACAAAAAGCTATCTGACAGGGCGCGGATAGCTGACAGGGCTGCTATTTCCCTGATTATCCACTGCGCGCACGCCAAAGAAATAGTTGTCCTTCGACATATCTTTTATTGTATAGCTCGTTACGTTTCCAACCATCCGCGAGTTGGTCCAAACGGGTGCGGTCGTATCTCTCCAGACGATTTCATAGCCGGCTAGATCGGGTTCCTTGTTTGCATCCCACTTCAAATCCGTATCATTGGTCAGCCGCGCGGTGATGATAGCGGCGTTCTTCGGGCGCGCCGGCGCGAGCGCCAGGATTGCCAGGGAAGCAGCGTTGATGCGGGCGACATTGGCGATATAGTTGAAGTCGTCGAACTGCGGCAGGTCCCCATACTGCACGCCGTTCTCCATGCGCACGTTCTGGTGCTGGTGGTGATAGTCTTCGTTGGACTCAGTAAAGCGGACCGCGGCAAAGCCACGTTCGAGAAATGGAATATGATCGCCGCCGCGCAAATAACGATCGCGGCGATAGACCATCGTCACGCGCATCCCCCGCACATAGCTCTCGCCGGTTTCCTTTATGAAGCGGGCCAGTTGTCGCGACGCCGAATCGTTCTCGCCGCCGACACCGCGCCGCACGTTGGCTTCTTCCGGTTTCTCGTTTGACGGCACTCCTTCCGAAAACACACGCACGCTGCGCGCGTCTCGCACGCCGTTACCGCCAAGCGAGCTGCCGATGATGTCATTAGTGAACATCGCCTCAATGTCCAGCCCCTTTTGTTTCGCCTGCTCCGCAAAGTAAGTCGAGCCCAGAAGACCCTGCTCTTCTCCGGCAACTGACATGAAGATAATTGTCGCGTCGAACTGGTACTTCGCCATCACGCGCGCCATTTCCAGCACTGTTGCTGTGCCCGACGCATCGTCGTTCGCACCGGGAGCATCGCAGGTCGCATCCGTCGGACTGGTGCACATGGAATCATAGTGGCCGCTAACAACGTACAGCCGGTTCACAGAAGTGGGCTGCGCGCCTTTCAAAGTAGCGACGATGTTCGTAATCAGAGTGGGCTTCGGGACGCGGCCACGCGGCGGTGGCTGCGCCTCTTGCGTGTATGACTGCTTTTCCACGGTCATCCGCCCGCCGGACTGTCCGGCAGCTTTTGAGAACTCGCTGAAAAGCCAGTCACGAGCAGCGCCGATTCCGCGCTTGGGATTATCCTGCTCCGAAAGAGTACTGCGTGTGCCGAAGGAGACCAGCGTGCGTATGGTGCGCTCGATATTGCGCGCGTCAATCTCCGCGACAATGCGCGCAACTTCTTGATTGCGTCGTGCGGTGTGCATCTTTGCAGGCGCGGACCGGTTCGGTTTGTTTGGGGCCGGTGTCTGCGCAAATATCGTTGGGACGAAAGCGACGTTGATTGCCAGCGCAAAAACCAGAACAAGTGGCACAGACTTCAGTCTGTGTTTCTTTATTCTCCTGTTAGCGTTTCCGCCGGAGCCGAATCTCAATCTAATCATCAATGGTCTTAGCCTCGGACTAGTCTTTTATTTGTGTACCTCGGGCAATCACAGACTGTGAAGTCCGCGCTACTCCGGCGTAGACCTTATTGCCTGGTTTTTTCAGCCGGCTCTCGGTAGGCAGGCTCGAGGGTCCGCGTCGTGTGATCGGTAACACTGGACATCGGGGTATATCCTACGGGGGCTACGGGTGCAGCTATTTGTTTTGCGGCTTCTTGTTTTGGCAGCTTCTTTTGCGCCGGGCGTTGCAGGGAGGCTTTGATCAGACGTGAAAGCAGAAGTAACAGCATGAAATCCGCTGCCATGATCGTAAACATGCCCATAACAATGGTAGCGACCACTGGATCTTGCTGGTGAAACACTTCTCCTAATCT
>WNGD01000214.1_pt1 | contig 56135 bp, 56 predicted proteins | sample 5400671 | NCBI WGS metagenome assembly WNGD01 (sample SAMN13153369, study PRJNA577476) | soil metagenome | isolation source: 40 cm soil or saprolite under grassland replicate 2 | place: USA:California | collected 2016-06-15 | reverse complement strand
ATAATATTTGATGACGAACTATGCTAACGAGCAAGTTCTCTATCCATGGATATATTCAAGCCCCCTCGGTTTCTTGGGACAGTTCGCTTGTTAGCCCCACCCTTATCCCTCGGAATGTCTGATTCCAGATGAAGATTCGTTGACTGCGAATATCAGGAAGGGGAGTCCGACTCGCCTCATCACTCAAGCAGATTTTCGGGAGTTTGTCAAGGATCTATTGAATATCGTAAAGGAGGAGTCGCACAAGCGAATGGCAGATTCTGAAGAAATGGTGCGAAGGACAAAGGATCGGGAGAATTTGCAATGGTATTTCAAAGGTTACAATGATGGCGTCAATGTGTTTCTAGAGGAGTTCTGGGATCGGATCCAGAGAGAAGACGGTTGGAAGGCACCACCTAGTCAATCGGTTTTGCATGACAAGAACGCTTATCTTCCTAACTCACGTATAGTAGGTTAGAGAGATCATGAGCCAGGAAAACCTGGCACATCAGGCTTCTTTTGGATCAACACCCCCGGACGTAGAGAAGTTGATTAGCCGCGAGAAACGCGAACTAATCGCACCTTTGCCGTCGATTGACGCCTATTACTTGTTCAACTTAGTCATAATGGACGCCATACGCACATGCTGATTGAATCCGCAACCTTCCGACTGCTCGACCTGTAGACGACTAGGATAGGTTGAATCCAACTGAAACTAGGCTAGCTTTGTTACGAATTAGTGAACTAGGGACATTGCCCACACTTCCAATTTCTAGCGTACCGGCTTCGCCGTGGTGTGTGATGAATTTGACTATGGAATTGAGCTTAGTAGCTGAGATTGCTGACGATACTCTTCAAGAATACGTCAAACTTTGTGAGAAACAAATAGAAGTCCTTTTCATCTATGTCAGTCAGGAGCAGATCCTTTTCCGTGCCCCAAGCAAAGAGCTTGCCTGAGTTCAGAAGGGGAATCTTCTCTTTCATATTGGTCCTGTATTTGCGGTATAGCTTCAGTGCGAAGTTCAGCTTGTCTACTATGTATCTCGTCATGTTCTCGGGCCTTATACCAAACTTTTTGGAGATGAAATAAACATCCAGGAAATCTCTGGCTTTGGTTCCTTCTCTCGTCAGAAGAGCCCTAGCCTTCTCGCAGAATATCTCTCTAATGTCATATGTCTCGAAAGGTATCACTGTCACGTATTCCTTGTATTCCGTAAAAAGGGCTTCAAGCTTCTCATGCTTTCCTCTCAACAGACTCTCCAACTTCCCCCTCTTTGGTGTGAACAGGATTCTCTCGACGAAGTTGATCTGCACTTTAAGGAACGTGCGGCGCTTGAGAATGTCCGACTGATACCAGATCTTGAACGTGCATGTCTTGTTGCTTCCGCCGAGTTCGACATAGTCTCTGTTGCTCTTGACACACTTGAAATCAAGTCCCCGCTCTGCTGCAATTTCTTCGAACACTTTCCCAGTCTGGCCGACGAGTTCCGATAGATGCTTTCTGACTCGTTTTTGCGACTTATCGTCGAATTTCTTCTGGTCCTTCCACGTGAAGTCAATGTCCTCTGAGAACCGAAAGTATCCGAGATACGATTTTGTCAGGCAGGTCCCGCCCTTGAACAGAAAATTGCCAGCGAAGAACTTGTCCTCTGAGAGGTTGGTCAGTATCTGGTGAAGGATGAAGTCTTTCTCTATTAGGTCGGTCCTCTTGATGTCAAGTACCTTGCCTACCTCATTCACAAAGTCAGTTCTCATTCAATCACTCTTTTCGCTATTCGAGCAACAGTAGTCGGATACTGTCTAGCATATTTTCTCAGTCTCTCCTTCGAGGTCTTTTTCGCCCAATCAGAGATGTCGCTGATTATCTTCTCCTCAGGCACTCCATTGTATCTCCAGATGTACATGAAATCAAGCACTGTCTTCTCCGGATCGGAATACCGCAGACCATTGTCTCCCTTCCTCAAGCCGAAGCCTAGGAGAGAGGGTGAGACCTTGACGAACTTGAATCTGTGGCCGGCTATGTTAACTGGATTCGCTCTAAACAGTGAATCGTTAATCACTTCTTCGACAGAAAAGTGCTCGTGGGTCATGTTGTTGAATTTGAGCGCACTGTGGAGTCCAAAGTACCAGTTCCTCACGCCTTTCAGTTCCAGACCCTTCGCGACGAGTTCGAGGTGATTGTACTTTGGCCTGCTCAGCTCCAATTCTTCAAGAGATTTGACATAGAATATTCCTCTAAGGATTCGTACCAGATATCCGCGGGCCACAAAATGCCTTATGACAATATCGTAATCCAATTTCAAAGGCTTACAATAGCGTCTGAGCTCATTCGACGTTACAAACTCCTTATTCTCCATTCGAAGCTTTCTGAGCAAAACATCAGTTTTCATTCATATCACAACCTCACAAATTTGTGATATTATGATATGTATCATTTCATACATTTAAGCTTGAGAATTTAGTGGGTTTTTGGCACAGCAATTTTAGAGAGAGCTTCACAAAATCGCACGAGTAGACCGGACTTTCGCAGTAGACCACCAGAAGCGGGGGCGAGCAAGTGCTATCGGTGGAAACCTGGGCTATTCTATTACAGACACGGAAGGCTTCAGGGTGGTGTTGAGTGGTGCCACACGGCCATGCGAGGCGCTTGAAAAAGGAAGCGCAGGGTGCTGACATTGTCGTGATCGAGGCTTCGGCACGCGACCAAGATTCGCAGAAAGCGGAAGAGCAGGGACATATGACCAAGTCTCAAGCCGAGAAGATCGGTAGACGAGCGAAGAAAGCCATCTAGATCCACCAGCGCCCAGACTGGTTTGTTTGAAGAGTATTCGGAGTCCCTGTGCGAGAACAGATCACGGCATTCAATCAAATTTCACGAAGCATCATGAATCTTGAACCGGAACAAATCCTCGTATCTGTTAATGAGTCCTAGTTGTCGCTGTTTTTCCAGTATTCTTGTGATAGCCTTCCCGTGAATCCGGTCGTGCCAAACAAAACGTCTTAGGATTTTCTTCAAGGTCCATTCTTCGTTTTCCACATTGTAGACTCTGGAATTGGCTTCTTTCCTGAAGAGACGTGCAAGAGTGTCGAGGCTAGATTTGCGGATTTCCATGAAAGGTAATGCCTCGTCTTCTGAGAAGAGAACTGGGGCCCTTGACAGGTAGTAATACTGTGTTCTCTTTACATGGTCGAATATCTCCTTGATTGTCTTCTTGTTCTGGCCGTAGAACGTTTTCCTGGTGCGGGCTTCATCTATCCAGTCCATGAGCTTTACCGAATCATACAGCTTTGTGAAGCTGAGCCCGGAATGTTTCGCTAATTCGACTAGGAGTTGAAATTCTCTGTCGCTCATTGGGGCTCGATCGACATCTAGGAGGATTTCACAGTCTGCATCTTCAACCATTAGCTTGCACAGATGAGTCTGAACCTTCCGGGCTGTCGGGAGTTGTTTTTGTTCTATGCCAAGCCATGCTAGGTACGACGTGGCCTCATGCTGCGCCTTGGAAAGGGTTTCTTCTTCTTTGGAACCCCTGACGAAGGCACCGGGTAGCTCCACAATGAACCCGTGGAAACCCTTACCATTCGTCTCTAAGGCAACGGAAAGCTTGCTACTTGCAGCAAGGCTCAATTCTCTGGCGAATGATAACAATGCTGGACGTTCTCTCTGATTACTGATGGATAAATGAACGCGATCTCTACCCTCAATGACTCGGCATTCTTGATGGTTGGGAACGCTTTGAAAAGAACTAGCAAGAGCGTGTACGGGTCAGCTAGTTGAAACTATTCCAGGCTAACTGTGTCGATTAACGCGAATTAGAAGGTCTAACTTGACCGATTAACTTCCCGACTCGTCCCAATGAAACAGCGGGGACTTGGATGGTTTCAAAAGTCGAGAACTTGCTGGCTAGCACAGTTTCTCGCTGGTATAATGGTCGACGCGGAAGATAAACCCGGTGGGTTCTTGGTCCAGCATCTGTGAAAGGGAGTGAGCAGAGAAGTTATCTATGAAAACGCTCCTTTGTAATCACGCTTAAGCCTTTGACACAGATTTCTAACGAGAGCGTGATTCAAGCACTAAACGAACTCAAACACGAAGTTCTGTCTCATCAAGTGTTTTTGAGCTGTTTTTCCAGCGCGGTTAGGAGACGGGAAATCAAAGGTTTGACAAAATCTTCTCTCTTCCGGATGACTCTGGCCTACTTTCTCTTGGTGCCAGACGCAAAAGAGAAGTTCCTGAGAGAACTAGAGAGGCAATTGAAGAGGAAGAGAACTTACAGTAGGACGCCGATTAGAAATCCTCAGAACTGAGATAGCCTATGCCAGTGAGGGACATCCAGTCAGCCCTACGCTTCACCTCGCGAGGAGGCTGGCACAACTGGCTGGCAAAGAATTGTGCCACTAAAGACGAAGCTCTGCTCATCGTCTACAAGAGGGCCCCGAAGAACGCAAGATTCTCTTCTCGCGATGCCCTCGAAGAGGCCCTCTGCTTCGGCTGGATTGATGGATGGTTCAAACCAATCGACGACGACCAATGGGTGATAAGGTACACGCCGAGACGGAGGGGATCCAACTGGTCCAAGTACAACATTGCGACCGCGTGGAACTTGCTCAATGAAAATAAGATGACTCCCGCAGGGGTTGCAAAGTTGCCCAAAGATGTTCTAGTAGTTTGGGAGAAGTATAGACCTCGAGCAACCGTCATCGTTCGAGTGACACAGGGAAGGGGAATCATTTTCGCCGATGGCAGGAACTATCTCTCAATGATCAAGATGCCGGCACGAGCCCCAGTGAAGAACGACATTAGCACGAACTAATCATGGCATGTGAGGCGGGAAGAAGGTTTCTTGCAGGGCTCGGGTTTTTTGGCCGCTCGACGGGTGCTCGCCCTCACTCGCACAAACGAGTGGCAGATGCTGAAGAAATGGGGCGAAGGACAAAAGGATCAAGAGAACTTGCAATGGTATTTCAAAGGTTACAAAGATGGCGTCAATGTGTTTCTAGTGGAGTTCTGGGATCGGATTCAGAGAGAAGACGGTTGGAAAGCGCCACCCAGCCAATCGGTTTCGCGTGACAAGAACGCTTATCTTTCTAGATCACGTATAGTAGGTTAGAGAGATCATGAGCCAGGAAAACGTGGCACATCAGGCTTCTTTTGGATTAACACCCCCGGCTCCAAAGAGAGTCTAATCCGAGGGTCGGTTCGATTCCTGAGAATAATTCCCGTGGCCGGATTTCCGGGTCGATATTCGACCCCCTACTGTATCTGTAGCCAGAAACATCCTCGTGCGGTGAGACAGGGCTAATTCCATCTGGCTCGAGCAGCTGAATATCGGAGTTGGTTCAAGCTCGAAACGAGAAGCTCCCATTTTGAGCGCAAAAGATGAACACGCGAGCCCGAAATCGCTGGGAGTCGCTTAGTGGCAAGATGACTCTTATGGAAGTCTTATAAGTTTACCATAAAGCAATTCTTGCCAAGGGTGCATGTAGAGCTGGCTATATCGAAGGTGGACAAGACTGGTCGGGTGTACATTCCTGGCGACCTTAGGGAGGCCTTGGGGATTGGTCCCAATGAAGTCGTTGAGGTCAACGTGGAAGGCGAGAGGCTGATCCTGGAAAGAAAGAAGAGCAGCGTTTCGGCCAAAGGTAGGGGACTCTTCAAACTCAAGAGACATGTCCGGGGTGTGGACATGGAAATTAGAAAGGGCTCGCTAAGATCTACCGCAAGGGAACTTCGTGAAATACGTAGACGTTAACGTTTTCGTGTACTGGCTGGGAGATGACCCGGTCTTTGGTGACGATGCAACGGTCATATTGGAACGGATTGAAAAAGGAGAACGCGCCGCGACATCATCCCTCACGCCTTGGCTGACGCACATAGCCCTCGTCAGCGGAGCCGCGCGGAATTATTCCGAAGAGAAACTGCTGGAGAAATTCAGAGAGCTCCCGTTTCTGCGAATCGAACCGCTCACGTTCGGGGACTATGGGAGTGCTGTCGGAGCAATGCGTCGTTACAGGCTGGACCTTGAGGACAGTCTACATTTCACTGTAGCCGAACGACTTGGGATAAGGGAGATTTACACCAACGACCGAGATTTCGAGAAAACGCCTCTGAAACGTGAAGGGTTTGGACAAATTCGCAAATAGAAAGGCCGAGGGCAAATCATTCACTATTGGATTGACCCGCAAGATGGAGATTAGGGCTCCGCATCTGGGTCGTCTCGCCCCACCCCCGGCTCCAAGAAAGAAGCCTGACGTGCCGTTACTCAAACGTGCACCCAGAGGTAGCATAACACCTCTAGCCCAAGGCGTCCGAGTCTTGCCCGGTCGACGCATTATGGGATCCGTACGAACAATAGAGTCTTGGGTCGAGCTACCTACCAGGGTAGGTTCTGTCGGACACAGAAAGGCTGTAGTCAGGAATTGGGTTGTTGCAAACCAAAGGCCGAGACCTCCGAGGCCTTCAACGCACCACGTCTTCAGAATAGGACACGATACTTAACCTGGCCACGTCTCGACCCACTGGGAGGAACCCCACCTCGTCCTTTTCGATGGGTCAACCAACATGAGACGCATTCTTTTTACCTACCAAGTCTTGCTTCCATATTTGGTAGCAGGATACACTATATGGAAACAACACTAGGGCATGAGGGGAGGATTCGGTCGTCTAGACTCGGGGCACTATTCGGAGTAATGGGTTCAGTCTTATACATTACCAGATTCTTCCTACCTACCAGCGCTGAGAATCCGGCAGAGAGTCTCGCCAACTACGATGGTAGATTGGCTATCGTCTTCGGGCTGGTGAGTACCTTTTCTGGCATTTTCCTCATCTTATTCGTCCTATCACTGCGCACTGCCCTTCCGAAAAGGGACAGTGTGATGACCACAGCTGCAGTGGTTTTTTCAATAATTGCGTCTATAGTCCCTGTCGTCGTGAACTTGATCGTATTGGATGCGAGGGCCACCCTAGCAGGTATTTACAACAACTCGACGGTAACCGCCATTGACAAGGCCGCAGCCCTCGTCTCCGAGCAGGTGTTAGAGGCGGAGGAGGAAGCAATCTTTGCCCTATTTGTCGGCGCACCCCTCGCCATCGGGCTTTTTAGCGGGTCAATGTGGAAGAGCAAGATCTTCCCGAACTGGCTCACGTACGTAGGACTTGCATTCGTTACCATCATCGGTGTTGCCCTACTCCTTATCGCGGTTGGAGTCGTTGCTCCCGTCTTGGGTTTCGCCTACTATGGGCTCTTCCTTCTGTGGATCCTTGCAACTTCAGTATACCTCTGGCGTTCGGATCGGAAAACCGCTACCTCGGGCCGCTCACAATGAGGCTTCTAACCAACGTGAACACGAACATTCTCGGAGAGAAATCTCACTACGCGTTCGTGTCATCGCTTCGGATTTCCCGGTCGCGGCGTTCCCCTCCAATATTCCCCGGAAGTGGCATTGTGGAAGTTAGGATCATTGTGCGGAACGATATCTTCTGGCGATGACCAGAATTCGTTACGGACTCGGATCTTGTCGTAAGGAAGGTAGTTGCTCAGCCTCTTGTCGGGATGATTTATACCTGAAAGTTCTCAATATGTCCAGAGGGGGCACCCCGAACCTTTCAAGTTCCGTTTCAGGCTTACCTGTCGTCTTCGCCTTTCTTGGCCATTTGTGGAAATGGAATGTGCTCAAATTCTCTCTTCTCATCAAGAGGTCCATCGTCGGAAAGGCCCTAGTAGATGTTGAAGAGCTTTGGAAGCCGAGCAAGTGGGGTTACGCTGAACGCAATGGGGCTCTCACGGCGATGGGAGACCTATCTACTCCTAAGAGGTAGCTCGTCGACGACGTTGCCGCTTCTCGGATAGACTTAACCGGCCCTATTGCGCATAAACTAACGGACGGTCCTGTGGACTTTCGACTGCTGGTCGTAGGTCTCCTCCTCGACGCGAGTGCTCCGCTATTCTTCAGTCTTCTTTGGGGCTTAGCTTGGAGCTTAGCTGTTGGACAGAACTTGACATCACTGCTCGATATCTCAATCGTGGCGATGATTGCGGTCCTAAGTCTTGGATTGTTCCTCGTAGGTTACGGTATTGTTCGAGGTGGTGTAGTCAAGGACTGGCAAGCCGGCGTTCTATTCTTGGGTAGCCTTGCGTTAGGGGTTCTCACGTTTACATTCTATTTTTCGACGGGTATCGGTTATGGCGATGACCTAGCGGCGTGTGGCGGAATTCCCCCAGGGACTATCTGGAATCCCCAGGATGTGATTCTCACTCGCTGCGATATCTTCTATCGTGTCCAATGGTACCCGACTTTGCAATGGGTCTGGACAATGCCTCTTGCTGCCACTGGTCTCGCATTTCTAGGCTCATTCGTTGCCGCCCGTAGACTTTCCTTAGCTCAATGAACGGCATTAGTCAGTTGTAAAGTACATCATATTCCGGACGCCGTCTAAAAAATAGTACGCGCCCCACTCTGGCTAGTCGTCTTTGTAAATGCATATTCACATGAACGTTGTTAGACTGGGCCAACAATCATGAAGATTGAGCTAGGTCCGCTTCCACACTCTATACGTACCTTTGACGTCGATTAACGTGTATTAATCAGAGCAAAGGGTCTATCTCTACCAATCGGATCCAGAGAGAAGACGGTTGGAAAGAACCACCTTGTCAATCGGTTTCGCGTGACAAGAACGCTTTTCTTTCTAGATCGCGTATAGTGGGTTGGAGTGATCATGAGCCAGGAAAACGTGGCACATCAGGCTTCTTTTGGTTTACGACGCCCGGCTCCACAGAACAGAAGGATGGTCTTGGCGAGGAGTGGAATGCTCAGACCGAAGGTTGAGCCGCAGATGTCTTCGAACCGATCTTCTTCATCCGTTTTCTTGCTGTCCATACGCCTGTACCAGTAATAGCTACGGCTACTATTCCGAGAAGGCCGTAGATCCAAGGTGACCAACCGGCCGAGGTGGATTTTGGTTGTGCCTGGTTGCCTGTAGGCTGTCCGGTTCCACTTGGTGTAGCTCCGGTCGTTGAGCTAGAGTCGTCGCCGGTACCAGTTCCCGGGTTTGATCCTGATCCGGCTCCAGGTCCCGACCCGGTTCCTGTGCCAGAACCTGACCCGGTACCTGAGTGAGAACCTTCGTTGCCATTCTGAGAAGACCCGGTTTGGGCTATCCGATGGGCTAGGTCTACGGTGGTGCTTGCAAGTTTTAGGGTCGCATGAGCTTCCAGGCCAAATCCTCTCATTATCATCATTTGATCAGGTGTCGCGGGGCACGAGTTGGAAGTGATAGATGAGTCACACGCGATTGGCTCAATTATTGTTTCGACTCCAAGTCCAAGGTGAATGTCCGCGCTTGCACTGAGGAGGAGGTCAGTGGTCTGATCGTAGTTGAAAGTGAAAGCTATCTCCAAGTTGTCGCCGAACGGAATCGACGAGGGCGAGGTAGCTAATGGATCTGGAGGAACCAAGGGCTGAGAGAGGTTGAATGCCAGCGTCCATGCAGTCCGAGTTCCGAGGGTGCCTCCGAGATCGACGTTGGATGTTCCTGTTACATTCGTTGGTAGTACAAGCACCGGCACGGTCTGGTTTCCCTTTAGGGGTCCGTTCACCCACCACATAGTGTAGAGTGGTCGATGAACTATTGTGTTGTCGAGCATTGACATTGACGAACTCCAGTTGACGCTTGAGGGCAGGCTATTGCCCATCGCGTTCTGAGCCATCTTGATGGCTTGATCCATTTCTGGCATGATCAGAGGGAGGAGAGAGACTATTCGAGTTGCGAGGTCGATTGACTCGTTGAAGCTAACAACGGTATGGGTGAGTGACCCGCTGGCGTCATCGTTGGAGATTGCGAGATCTCTGGTGATGTTTAGAGATGCGGTGGTGCTGTTGAGATCGGTTGCAGCCCAAGCAAGGGTCCCGTTGAAGTCAACCGTCAACGGCATCGTTGCTATCATAGGGCATACAATCATATTACTCGAGGCCGGAACACCGATAGGCCCGCAATACTGAAGGAACGAGATTGAGGCGGATAAGCTGTAAACGGCCCGGTCGCCTTTTTGGAGAGAGGGAGCTGCTACCACGGGTACAGAGACTAGCAATAGCAGAGCCAAGACGCCCAGAGTAACACCGGTTCTCCACAGGGTCTCTCACGCCTCGGCTACACTTACACCAAGTCCCGTAAAAAGAGTTAACGGTTTTTCGACCATTGGCCGGCTCATTCTCAAAGTCTATGAACAGATGTCTCGGCTAGAACGAGGTGGTCCTATGGGAACTTGGGAGATAGCGCCCCCCCAGGACACGCATCAATGCAAGCCATGCAAAGGATACATTCCGAATCGTTGAACTTCTTCCAGTCCAAATCCAGTATCGGGATCTGCATCGGACAAGCGGTTTCGCATTCCTTGCAGTTTGAACACTTGATCGGATCCCGGTGCATTCCTAGCAAGCTGTTTTTCTGGAAGACCGCCATGATTCCACCAACAGGGCAGATGTAGCGACACCAGAATCGCGGGATTCGCCATGCCGCATAGATGAATCCAATCAATATCAGAATATTGATCCACGTGAGAACCGTGATGCCTCCTATCCATGAGCCAAGGTTGGCTGCAGAGAGGTCGGAGGATTGAGCATTTCCCAGGAACCTCCAGGAGTGCGCCAGCAAGACCGGGAGAGTTCCGAAGAGCGTGCCGTCTGGGGTTATTGCGATAAAGACGCCTGGAGCGAAGTCTCCAAGGCTTTGTTTGTAATCGGCTCCGACCCCGTAGTACAGCGCGAGCCCTAGGGTTCCGCTCATCAAGAAGCCTATTCCGACGAGAACATACTTCAGCCGAATCCAGTATTCATGAGTCCGCGTCTGGACGGTATCGACTCTTCCCTTAATTCCCGTGATAACGTCTTGGAGAAAACCAACTGGGCAGATCCAGCCACACATGAACCTTCCGAGGACGGCTCCGACCACAAACATGATCCCGATCGGCAACCACGGAAAGACCGCCTGAGACATGAGAAGTGTGGTTGCGTCTAAAGTCGAACCGATTGCACCTTGTGCCTTGACACTGGCTACTACTGGGAGTATGATCCATGATCTTGCTCCGTTAAGGGAAGGGTTTAGGCGAGCAACAGCTATACCCGCGAATAGTAAGAAGAAGCCGAGCTGGACAAGAGTCCTAACTGGCCAATAGTATATTCTTCCATGCCTAATGCGCTGCGATATGCGCTTGGCAACTCCGACTTTCGGTTCGCTTGTCACGATAGGCTGCAATTGGGAATCTGGCCTAACCAAAGAAGGGAACGAACTGACGTACCAGTTGCTGGATGGTGATCCATTCTTCCGAGTAGACGCCTAACATCATAGTCGCCAATCCTACGAATAACGTGAGGGTTGCTATGACTCGGTTCAGATTGGTTCACCATTAGCTCGGCGAATCGGTTTAGCATGCTCCGAGTTTGCGTAGTTATATTGTTTCCGAAGACCACTGGCCATTCTATTGGCTGCGTATGATATAGACAAGTCTTTAATAGCGTGGAGACGGAGCGAGCGAAAATTATTCTTGACTAACGGAGGGTTGTCCATGGACGAGAAGAAGCCTAGCACGTCCACGACCTCCATGCCTCCCACTCCGACTCAACCGACCGTTGCCTCTCCGCCAAATCCTACACCGCCTGTCAAGAATCCACTTATTTCAAGAAGGAGGTTTCTCCAAGGAGCGCTTGCCGCATCTGCGATTCTCGCTGCCGCCTCAGTTGGCGCGTCAGGTCAGATTCTAGGACCACAAGTCCCCACCCCTCTCCCTCCCCAGGTAATCGCCGATTGGAGTGTTCTCGACCAAAAATACCAGGATGTCAAGGATGACCGGACGATTAAGGGGTTGTATAACGAGATGAATTACTCACAGTTCTTTTACTGGCAATACGATTCCTCAGTCAGTCCATATTACAAGAACATAATAGCTAGGCTCCCCGATGCAGACGCACCCCTAGTCAACCCTCTCTATCCGACTGACCCCATCTTGTCGCACGTAGTTGCGTTCAACACCACTTGCGTGCACTTGCGATGCCTCGTCAATCCAGGGTACGCAGGCGATCCAGGCTCAGGAGAATTCAGACTCCAATGCCCGTGCCATGGCAGCCAATACCGGCTAATTGACGCCATCCCTGTCGCTGGGCCGGCGTTCGACCTAGGCTTGAACCCGCTACCACAGGTCGAATTGTCAGTTGACTCTACCGGAAAGATTAGCGCAACGGGAATGAAAGGAACGCCAGGAATTGGCCGCACCTAGCAGGAAGAAGAAAGGGGTCCTCGACCCCATAATCGACCTTCTGAAGTGGACTTGGGAGAGGCTTGAGAGAACACTTCTCCTAGCGCTAAAGATAGTCTTCCCGTCCCGGTTTATCAGCCCGCTAGGTTTCCTTGGAGTGCTCACCTTAATCGTATTCATAGTTCTCGGCGTGACCGGTGCGCTTTTGCTTTTCCATTTCACTCCCTTCTTCGGCAATTGTCCGCCCCCTGTCAACGGTACAACCTACGTGCCTGCTGCTACCTGCAACCAGGCCTACAATAGTGTACAATCGATAAACAACGACGTCAGCTGGGGACAGATCATCAGGAACATCCACTACCACGCTTCCAATGCAATGGTTCTCCTAGCGGTAATGCACATGTTCTACCAGTACTTTGGAGGCAGGTACAAGCTACGCTACGAAATACTATGGGTGACAGGCATCGTGCTCGGCGTCGTAACGGTGATCGAGGCATACACTGGCTACGATCTCATTTTCAACATTCGAGGCCAACTGGCGATCAATATCGGGCAGACCCTCACCTACTACAGTCCGGTGATCGGGGCTAACCTAGCCCAGATAATATTCGGGTTCAGCTTCAACGACCTAGCTATCAGATTCTACGCATTTCACGTATTCATAATACCCATAATCATGCTGGCCATAATGGCTGTTCACCTGCCACGAAACCTTGTTCTAGACATCCCCGTTGCATCAGCGATAACCGGAGTTATCCTCATCATGGGAGGCCTGTTCCCGGTTGACGTTGGAGTGAAGTACGACCCGAATCTGGCCACACAAATAACGTTTCCAGAGTGGTACTTTACAAGCCTCTACGCGTTCATCAGGGTTCATGGTCTGAACCCATTCATAGCGGGAGCCATCATTCCAGCGATCTTCGTCCTCATATTTCTAGTCGCCCCATTCTTCGATAGAGGAAGAAAAATCGCAATGATCGATCGCCCCTTCTGGATAGCCCTCGGTGTCGCTTCACTCGGGCAGATCGCGATAGTAACCGTCTGGGGCTTTAGAGCAGCGAATCCTTTCGTCGCGCTCACGGGCGAGAGCCAGCTGGTTATCGACCCAACACTGTTCGCCGGGTCGCTACTGATCGCCACAGCGCTGGCCTACGGTTCCGTCTATGCATTTGTCCGTTGGAGGCGAGCGAAGATAGACGAGCTCAGAGCAGCAAGAAAGCCGTTGCCATACCGAAAAGTAGCACCGTACATCTTATCGAAGAGCGAAGTCTACTCCTTACTAGGAGGCCTGCTAGTATTGCAAGGCTTCCTTGACGTTGCAGTCTTCCGTGCCTTGTTGGACAACCTCAACAACTTCGCCCTTCTCGAGATCGGGATGGTTCTGGTCGCCTTCGCCGCGACGGTTCATATATACAGAGTAACAAGCCAAGCAAAGTGAGCTGACACTAATGCAGGTTCCGAAAAAACACCTACCCGTCGTCGGGCTTCTCGGACTCGTGATAATTGCAGCGGCCGGAGGGACCGTCTACTACTACCAGTTCGCATCCCCCCACGCTCACGCGATTCCGGCGCACAGGCTGATTTTCATGACAGCTGTAATCCAGGAGCTGGGAGGATTTCATCTCAACAACACTGCCTTCCTCAACCAGACGACACTGCCTGCCTTCGACGCATCAAAAGGATACAACCTTACAGGAGTGAAGTACCAAGACTATGTCCCCACATACTCGGATAACAAGACGATCAACGCGAATGCTGGAGACATTATTACGTTCTTCATCCATGGCGTTGATGGCAGCGGACACGGCGTTCAACAAATCGGGTCTGCCCACGGCTTCGAAATAGACGGGCCGACAGTGTCGGTAGCACCGGGCGGCGTGCTACCTGGGACAATCCCCTTCGGCCAGTGGTACACAGTGACAGTCACCTTCACCACCGCAGGTTCCTACAGTTACCGATGCAACATTGTTTGTAGTCTCCAGCATCAGTTCATGACCGGAAACATAGTGGTCTCATGAGGCGGGCGCACTGCTCGTCCAGCGTGAGATCCCAGTTTCGACAAAGAGCCGGATTCTGACCTACTACGAGTACACCAAGCCGAAGATCTGGTACCTCCTAGTTTTCACATCTCTTACCGCGACATTCATTGCCGGGAGCCTTCTCTCAAGCGGCCTTTCCCCAATAAGATGGATTACGGCAGCTGTTGCGATCATATCAGGATGTGCAGGTTGTAACGCGCTGACAAACTATGTCGACAGAGACATTGATGCGGTCATGACCCGTACGCAACATCGACCGCTTCCAAGCGGAAGAATAACACCCACATCCGGACTCCGGTTCGGCCTTGCGCTCGTGACGATTTCCATCTTGCTGTCATTCACACTGAACCTTCTCTCGGTTCTCTGGATGGCTCTCGGAGTCCTCGACAACGTCGGAGTCTACAGCTTACTGTTGAAACGACGTAGTGCCTTGAACATACTCTTAGGAGGGTTCAGCGGCGGGCTTCCAGTCCTCTTCGGATGGTCGGCGGCCACGCCAGGCCCCATTGGAACCATTTCCCTGCTCCCAATTCTCATGGCCGGATTGGTATTCCTCTGGATTCCAATCCACATCTGGTTCCTCGCAGTTACCTATCGAGCGGACTATGCCAAGGTTGGAGTTCCAATGCTCCCGGTAGTGATCGGATCGGTCCCCGCAATCCGGTTGATCGTAATTTTCTCGATGATTCTGTTCCCGTTTTCAATCGGCGTCTACCTGCTAGGCCATTTCGGGTTAGTTTACGGTCTAGTAGCGCTCCTCGGAGGTCTTGTGAATCTTGTCGGAAGCGTGTGGGTCCTCTACAAGCCAACGGAGTCAAATGCTTGGAAGATGTTCAAGATCTCCAGCCCCTATCTCTTTCTGCTCTTTCTCGCAATGATAGTGGATGTTGCGTTGAGAGCTTAGGCCAAAAGTCGCATGAATGATCCCATGCCGCCGGGAATCTGACACATTATCACATCAGCGATCTTTTTCGTCCCCATCATACGCAGCATCAGATCAAACAGAAACCCGTGAGCCATGACTCTGTCCGAAGCTTGACGCATCAGCTTCGAGTTCTCCATCTCCAAGCCTATCTGCTCCTTCCAAGAGGCTTCATAGCTTGATAGGGGTGTCTGGTGCTCGAAATAGTTGACCGCGGCTTCGGCAGCCAAGTCTCCCGTGATCAGAGCCGTTTGTATTCCGCCCCCGTTTGTCGGCATCACCATTCCGGCAGCATCGCCGACTGCCATGACTCTATCAGAATAGGTTCGAGAGAGAGGTCCATCGACGGGTAGGCTGTCGCCGATCATCGAAGCTTTCTTCCCGCCGATCAACCGTTTCGAGGCTACGGTGTTCTTTTCTATGAAACCGGTGATGAGGTCACGTATCTGCCAATCTCGCTGAACATATGGCTCTCTGATTCCGATTCCAACGTTTGCTCGTCCATGTCCCTTGGGAATTATCCACCCGTATCCGCCGGGCGAGTATCTGGGGTCCATGTACATCTCCGCGACATCCTGTTCGACATTGAGGTCGGTCATGAGATATTCTATGTTGGTCGCGACGGCGTAGGGGCCAGCGTAGGCTCTTTCTGGAAGACCGGCTCTTTCCGCGGTCTCACTCGGATACCCGTCTGCCGCAATGATGATGTCTCCGTGAACTGCTTTTTCTCGCGTGGGCCCGACCCAGCCTCCTTGCTCATCTAGGAAGTAGTGAGCTTGGACACCAATATCGATGTCCGCTCCATGGCTTCGAGCAACATCACCGAGGTGACTCTCGAAGAGATGTCGGTCGAGAATGTGTGCTGCGAATGGAAACTCGAATTCATGTCCCTTCGGACTTATCAAACGGATGGAACGACATGTCGTGTCGACAGTTTCCGGAGGAGCCTCGATGACATCTAGATTCTTGACCCTGGGGAGAAGCTTCTCCATCTCGGCTCTGACAGGAAAATACTCTCCGCACCTGACCGGGGTGCCTAGAATTTTTTTCTTCTCGAAAACCTTCACTTTCAATCCTTTCTTGGACAGATGGACTGCCGCCGAAAGCCCGCCGGGGCCGCCGCCAACAATGACAACATCGTACTTACTTCCGTTCAAGTCACGAGGTCATCTCCCGGTGTTTCCCACTCGAAATGTTCGGTAGAACTGATTTATGCGTTTGGCCCGGTTCGCAATCATTCATTCGATCAGTGAATAGATTTATAATGCGCGCCGGTCGGGTTGACGGAAATTCCATAGTTTGAAAGTAGCAGGAACCAAAACTTGGCGTTCGACCCTCTTCTACTAACGACTTCGCTCGCGGTCGTCGGAGTCATCGCCTCGATAATTTTGGTCCTGTCCGTCAAGAAATATCCGACCGGGAACGAGAAAATGGTCGCAATATGGAAGGCGATCATGGAAGGCGCAAACGCCTACCTGAAGAGACAATTTCGGACCATTGGGATCATCGCAGTAATCATCTCATTCATCATTCTCGCAGCATTCAGCACGACATTCACTCTCACCTATGGTGCCGAAATCGCGTTCAGCTTCCTTCTCGGAGTCACCTTCTCCCTTGTCGCAGCCTACATCGCAATGTATTCGGCTACCAATGCGAATGTGAGATCGACCGCAGCGGCAGAGACCTCGACGTATCTCGCTTTGAGAGTGGCTACTCTTGGAGGGGGAGCGCTTGGACTTGCGGTGATAAGCATGAGCCTGCTCGGTCTCTCTCTGCTCTACGCAGCCTTTGGCGACCCGGGAGTCCTCGCAGGGTTCGGATTCGGAGCCTCGCTGGCCGCACTGTTCGCGCAACTGGGCGGAGGAATATTCACGAAATCAGCAGACGTTGGAGCTGACCTCGTTGGTAAGGTTGAGGAGAACTTTCCAGAGGATGACCCGAGAAACCCGGCGGCTATAGCAGATAATGTTGGCGATAACGTGGGTGACGAGGCTGGCAGAGGTGCCGACCTGTTTGAGTCTCTAACTGCGGAGAACCTTGGAGGCATGATCATCGGGCTGATCGTATCGATCATACTTTTCCAAGGCATAAGTGTCTACTACGTGACGATGCCGCTAATCGTCAGATCGCTTGGGATAATTGCCACATTCGTAGGCCTCGCTGTTGCAATCTTCGAGAAAAGATTCAAGAACCCGATAAAACCGACCAGGGACGGACTCCTAGTTGCTTCCGTCGTCGCAGCGATTCTCATGTTTATCGCGACGTGGTACGTCTTCGGTCCGTCTGGAGTGACTCTCAGTGGCAGTGCTCTCGCGGCGTACGCTCTTTACGGCTGTATGGTCTCGGGGCTGGCGGCAGGTTTACTCATCGTTCTGTATACCGAATATTATACGGGATCTGAGGCGAAGTCTGTCATTACGATTGCTGAGAGATCGAAGTCTGGTCCTGCGCTCACCATCATGTCCGGTACCGCAGTAGGGATGATTTCAAGCGGATTACCTGTTATTACTGTAGCGATCACCCTTCTCATCTCATTTGCGCTGGGAGAACAGTTCGCTGTCCAAGCTGGAATCAGTGACACATTCCTTGGCGGTGTCTACGGAACCACGATGGCTACAATGGGAATGCTGTCAACGGCTGGAATTGTATTGACGATGGATGGTCTAGGCCCAATCGTCGACAACGCGGGCGGAATCGCCGAAATGTCAGGCGCTCCAGACCAGGTCCGGGAGCGGATAGAACCTCTCGATACACTTGGCAACACGACCAAGGCCCTCACAAAGGGCTATGCAATGGGCTCAGCTGCCCTCGCGTCTCTACTGCTCTTCCAAGCCTTCGTGCTGGAAGTTGCAAGATACCAAGCCAAGATAACCGACCTAACGACTATCACGAGTGCCCAGGCCACCCTTTTGGGCACAAAACTATCGAGTCTGGGATCTGCTCTCGCTCTCAACCATCCTGATGTAGTCATAGGGGCCCTGATTGGGGCCATGCTCCCCTTCGTATTTTCGGGGACTGCTATCAACGCAGTGAGCGTTGGCGCCTACCACATGGTCGAGGAGGTCCGAAGACAATTCAGAGAGATCCCTGGGCTGAGAGAAGGAACCGCAAAGCCAAACTATGCAGCAGCAGTAGATATTTCCACCAGGACGGCTCTGCGCTTGATGGTAGTTCCCGGCGCAATCCCAGTTGTAGCGCCGATTATTGTGGGGGTACTCCTCGGCTGGGCTGCAGTCGGAGCACTCGTGGTTGGCGCAACACTCTCTGCAATACCTTTGGCCATAATGATGATGTGGGGAGGAGCTGCCATGGATAATGCGAAAAAGTATGTTGAAGCAGGACACTTCGGAGGAAAAAACACTGAAACACACGCGGCAACCGTCGTTGGTGACACTGTTGGCGATCCTTGGAAGGACACAGCTGGGCCTAGCCTTCACATTCTGATCAAGCTGCTCAACACAATCTCACTTGTCTTCATTCCGCTGTTCCTAGTTGCTCTGATTTCTCTGGCGTGACCGGGTCGGGCGGATAATGAGTGTACCCGCCAAAATCACCATCCTGAGGGCTATTCTCCCCAATGACGCTTCTGCGAAGGCGGCCTTAGGACTTGGAACATTCAGTAAGACCGAGTCAAGAAGTGTAACACTAACGTCAGGACAGATGACAACTGAGGCACTCGTAGGTCGCATAAAGGAACTCTCGAAGCTCCGAGACGAGATCCTCCAAGTCATGCGACAACTTAACCTGACAAGGAAAGCGGGCCCAAGTTCTGATGACCAGTTTGACTACGAAGAAGAAATCGAAACAGCCCATGAAGAACTGGACGAGATTAGGAACCAGTATCAGGAGATTCAGGGCAAGATCGAGAAGATTCAGAGACAGGTGGACGATTCCAAGAAGAAGATTGCAGCGCTCACCGAAATATCTCAGACCGGTTTTGCAGCCGACCAGTTAGAGTCTGAGGCTGGAGATTTCAGAAGGTCCGTTGGACGATTACCTGTCAAGAAATCAGAGGCAGCACAGAAAGCATTGCAGTCACAATTCAAAGACCAAGCGGCTCTAGCTGTCGGCAACAAGAAACAAGACGCGGTCTATGTCCTCATAGCAGCACCTAAAGACAAGTCTTCCCAGGTCCTTCAAACCCTCCTTCTCTACGACTTCAACCCTATCGAGATTCCCGAACACGAATTGTCTGACGTAGAATCGGAAATTCAAAGACAGAAAGATAGAGCAAAGGCTGAATCTGAAGAGCTTGACGAGCTCAAGCTACAACTCGATGAGTCACGAGGAAAAACGGGACAGGCGCTTAACCGGAGACTGGACGAAGTCATCGACGCCCTGATGCTGCTCCGCGGAATCCTCAAGCTAGGAGAGAGAACGAACGCCTCCCGTGTTTACATTAGACTCGAAAGAAGCCTTCCAGCTGAAACCGTGGACAATCTGACCCGAACTGGGATCATTGAATTGGAGCCTTCCTCTTAGAAGAGCGCTTTGCTTGTGAGTAGTCCGGATCTCGAAGCACAAGCAACCCCACGAATCAAGGATGCACTCAACGCCGCGATCGAGCGAACAGGAAGGAAAGATTTCGCTACGATATCAGGAATCGAATCCTCAGCTCTCGATAGAATCATGCAAGAAGAAGGGCAGTATGTTCCTGTAGCGATCATAACGCTGGCATGTCAGGTCAATAGAAGCCATAACGATCCTGAGGTTGCCCGTTCCAGCATCAGCGAGTGTTTGAAAGGAGCAATTCTGAGATTGCCTGCGCAAAAGAATGATGCGAGGACGACAGCGCCAGATGAGTCCTCGACCCGGAGGAACCGACGAGCTCGATTCTTCAAGGTTCAGAAGGGCGCCGGACGAATCTACGATCCTGCAGCTCTTAGAATACTAGGATTCAGCGTCAATCTGTTCACCTTTCTACTCCTTGGATACTTCCTAGGAGGAATAGTCCTAGGACCATTATTCGGATTCAGCTCATGCGTGGGAGTAAAAGCCGGGTCGCCTTGGATCGCACCTTGCGCAGGTTCCGGGATCGGACTCGTCTTGGGGTCAGTTATCGGACTCGCGTACACGTACTATTATTTTGTGAAGAGGCTCTAGCTGGCTTACGATGCCGTTCCTCGCCCTACGATTTTGAACTCGCCACAAGACGGCAAGGCTTAGATTTGACGGATTTGAGCCATGTATAGATGTCGCTTGATCAATTGGAGCAAGACTGACTCCGTCAACCTGATTCTCGTGGGGGTTGCCGTCGTGGCATTGTTATCCGGTGGTATCTTCTCTATGATTTGGACCTACCCCAACGAACGAGGGAGCATTAACAATGCAGTCTTGGAGGGGTGGCAGTATCCTACTGGCAGTTGGCTCGCATTGAACGGCCAGGGCTGTTCAAGTTGTATTGACGGACCTGTTAGCGTATCGGTTGGGCCCAACTCGACGGCTCAGTACACTGTCGAATTCCAGGCGGGTCTGTCGCCTAACACGCTTGCACTTTTGCGCTACTCCCAGACCCAAGATACGTATGCTGTCGGTCCATTCAATTGGAACCCACCGAGTTCAGCGTTTCCTTCCATCAAACAGTATGTCGTGTTCACTTACTCTTTCCAAGCCGTATTAGTAGGAGGACCTCAACCCAGATATTCAACGGTCTGGTTTACTGGACCTCAAGGAAACCTTTCGCAGACAGTACATGCTCTCCAATACGGAGGGACCGACCTCTACCACGGAGGACTCTTCGGAACCTCGATCATCGATGTAAATGGCGCCGGCAACTACACTCTGCATTATTACAATCCTACAACTTCAGGAAGCGTCAACGGAACGGTTGTCATGGGACCCAGCTCAGTGACCTTCACTAGGCCCTACGTCTACGTGGGCTCAATCGTGATACTTATCGCAGTTGCAATGGCCATCGCGGCTGGCCTGACCTTGAGGAAAAAAATGAGATCGCACGATAAAGGTCAGAAACTCTAGAAGTTATGGCGTATCCCCCTTTTCTTGTGAAGGAACTCTAGTCGAGTCGACAGAAACTCGGAAACCCCGAGGAATTACTCGGCGATTGCAACCAAGGATCTAATCTGGTCTGGTTTCATTCCAGCCCCCACCCCAGCGACGATGGCCCCGAGGTTTCTCGCCTCGTTCTCTTTCAGTACCAAAAAGCCAAGAATGACCCCCAGAGTGTATGGGAATCCGAGGAATATTCTTCGGCTAATGTGAATCGAATGTTTTCTTGACGCAACCTCTAGGAAGGAGAGGGACTTTGTCTCTTCGTACTTCTGTCTCGCACCAGAGAGGATGCGCTGGTAGTATGGATGGGAGGATGCCAAGTCGAGTGCCTGATTGACGTCCTGAGCGACTAGAAGCTGGTCTATGGCTTGATCGTTAAGTTTCCACGAGGCTGGTATAAGGTGCTCGCGGACGTTGAGGATTCCTATCAGTTTGCTTCTCAAAATGATTGTAAGATTTGCTAAGTCGACCGTTCCTCCAGCTATGGGAAGACAACTCTCTCTGTCGATACCTCGTAGCTTGTCGTTTACATAATTGTAGAAGCGTTCCTCTCCCCAACCGGTAATTATGTCTCGAACTAGAGAGGCTCTTTCGCCGGCAAGGTCCTCCATGGAGAAGCTCTTCACCCTCTTTACCAGGGCTCCGTCGCCAACGATTCCGACGATGGTGCGGAGATCATCCATCGAATAGAGGCGGTGAAGCTCAGCCTCTTTGAGGAGGGCCAGGGGCTGACGTGTAGAGACGAACTCCTCCCAGCCTTTTCCCTGAGCTTTGAAGACCACTATGGCGGCAAGGTCGTACGCGTCGAAACGACGACTAAACTCGAGCAAAAAGTCTCGCGCCGGTCCTTGGGACGAGGAAACGAGGGTCTTGACCGCTCGAGCGAAACCCAAACGGACTGCCCTTTCTGTATCTATGGGGGATGAGCCGTCTTTGAGTTCTGAAAGCTCCTTGCCATAAGGTCCGTCTGCAAGGACCCCCAAGATCTCGCTTTGGGTTCTGAATTCTGCGAGGGAATGGAGTTGCTGCCGCTCCAGCAGTTTGCCTTTCTCTCCACGAATCTTTGCGACTATGTAGTTGTCTCGGACAATATGCGATAGCGTTTCAGTTCCCACGATAGGTCGCTGTTAACTCGCTTGTAAAACGAGCAGTAACGCTGTGACCAAGGCGTAGATGGCCAGAGCTTCCGCCAATATCAGCGTGATAACTGCCCTCGAGAATATTTCGGGCTTTTCGGCAGTGGCGGCAGCCAGTGCGCTTCCAGATGTGCCTATACCGAATCCGGCGCCTAGGGCCGCTGCTCCCATTGTTAATCCGCCCGCAAAAATTCTGACCGAACCGGCGAGCGTGAGAGCATCGGTGATATGGAATACTGAGAGAAGGCCCACTACAAGTCCATAGATCGCGAGAGCTTCGGCGAGGATCGTTGCGATGAAGGTCTTGAACATGACCTCAGGCCTTTCAACTCCGGCACCCGCGATAGCCGGCCCAGAGATTCCGATGCCAATTCCTGCACCGATGGCTGAGAGGAGAACGCTAAGTCCGCCGCCGAGGCCGGCCCAGAATGTGGGGCATAGAGTGACAGACGTTAGGGTAGCGCAGTCAACCACTTTGTTACACAGTCCAACTTGTCGGTTCTCGGTAGGGCGCGAAAGACGATCCTGATCCTTCATAAAACTTGCTAAACCACTCAACCCAGTGAAGCCTCAGAGTCTGCACGAAGACGATCAAACCTTCCAAGATCATTACGAGCAGGTTGCCAATTATCGCACCGACTAGCCCACCAAAGCTAAAGAATGCGAATTTTATCGCAAAGTCTGCAAGATTGAGAGCCCATATTCGGAGATAGGATAACGTGTTGCTTCCAGCACTAATGAATACCTCAAACAAGTGGAGTGGTCCCTCTTTCCATCCCATGATTCCCATCGGTATGAACAACAAGACGAGAAATATTGGATTCTGTAGAAGTACCCCGAACTTGTAGCCAGCGATTACGACTCGGGCTGCGAGATAAACGAAGATGATGTAGAACCATGCCCAAGAGATTGGCCCATAAAGAGCGTGCTTGATCTCGTGATTCCGCACCTTGTTGTAAGCGCTCAGAACAAGCCCGGAGAAATAGTGTCCAACCCCGAAGAGCAGAATCACTGCCATGTAGATGAGAAGGTGCGAAATGTCAGGAGTGGACGCGAAAGCTCCCTCATTCGGGTTGAAGAATGGCCGAAAACCAAAGACGGCCTGGGATTCGAAACCGAAAAAGTCGCCGAAAACAAACCCAAAAATGGTGATCCCTACACCGAGCATGACTATGAGTTCTGCTCCGTTCACGAACAATTGGCCAATCTCGAAAATCTTGACCTTCTTTCTCTTCAGGTAGAGAAGAAAGAGGCCTAGAGCTAGGAATATTGGGCCCTCTCCAAAGTCTCCAAACATCAAACCATAGATTAGGGGAAATGTGAGAATCATGAACACCAAGGGGTTTGTTTCATGATAAGACGGGATGCCGAAATTGTCAATGACGGACTGGAGAGGCTTGGTCCATCCCGGAACCCTGACCAGAGTTGGTGGAGTCTGGCGGTCGCTGGCCTCGAAGCCGTTTTCTAGGGACTCGCCATGTGAGATCTGATGCCCTTGAGCCTTCTCTACGTGAACAGAAACGAGTCCTTTGCAAGCTTGCGAAGCTCCTTCTGTCAGGTTTTGGATCCTATCTTTCGCGACCCACCCCCTCAGCATGAAGGTAGACTCTGTAGTGGAAGAATTTGAAACTGCTCTGGATCGGGCTTCCAGAATCTCGGTCAGATATTCAAGAGTCTTGAGCCTTGGTCCGTACTCCTTCGTAAGGAGTTCACGCTGGTGATCAAGTTTCATCTCTGTATCCTCTATCTCCGCGAGTCTGGCATCAATGAAGTCCTTGGCTTGCTTGGGGTCTGGGGGAAGATCCTGCCAAGGCTCTTCCACCTTTGCACCTAGTGCCGCGGCCGCTTGTTTAGCGTCATCTTCGAAGGCATGGGGAAAAATCGCCAAGAAGGTCTGAGTTCTTTCGGTGCTATGGGTGATGACGAAGATCAGATTACCGTAGGTCTGCTCATCTAAGTCCCGCTGGATGGCGACAGTTGACTCTCTCGCGCATTCTCCGGCGAGAGTGACCAAGAAACCGCTGCCGCCTATAGCCCCGAGTGGCATCCCGATAGTTTCTAACCCTGAAAGAAACCGTGAAAATTCTGAGGTTCTCTCCTTGTCGGAAAGCAATTTGCCTTGCGATTCTTCAAGTTCGTGAACGGACCCTTCGAGTTTCGAGGTTTCCTGATCGAGGAAGAGTGCGAGTTCATCGATGTTATGAATGGGAGCTTCGATCTTCTCCGGTTCACCTTTAATCGGTTGAAGAGCAGCGGATAGTGCTGAGATGCGGTTCCTGACAGTCGCGGATTTGGACAGAAGACTGGTAGCTTCGAATGGAGCGGCACCGGGTGGAAGTTTTTCATCCTCAACGGTAACGAGATGGATCACGTGTTCTTTCCCGGCGTATGAGAGGAGGTTGTGGATCTGGTCCTTTGCGACTATGATGCTGACCTGATGCATCGTCTCTGGTCTAAGCAAGAAATTCGGACCTACTCGCCAAATATTGTAGAGGAGATCGTCGTCAGCAGTTGGTTGTCCAGTCTCTCAATGCGAGCCCTAAAAGAATTATTGAAAATCATCTTTCCCCCGACGTCGCCTGCAACCACTCCACCTAGGTCGTCGATGGATTTGTCCTCGACGACGAATCTAGTCCTCGTTGGGAGAGTTCGTCCCAGAGAGTCGAGACTTTTTCTCTCCGCATTCTGAAAGCCAACTCTCACAACTATATCATCCGCCCCCACCGCATCAACGGCCTCGGCGACAAACCGTTTCAGAGCGGGCTGGAACTGATCCGTGCTGGCAATGTCAGAAAGCCTCTGTTCCACAGACTTGAGGACGCTCTGAACGATCTTATTCTTTTCATCGAGAACTCTGAGACGGTTCGCTCTAATTCTCGAGCTGAGAATGCCTCTTCTGATACTCTCAGCTTCTAAGTTGGCCTTCGAGAGGATCTCGTCTGCATCCTTTTGTGCCTGAACCCTAGACTCCTCTACACTCTGCCTTGCCTTTTCCTCTGCCTCTCGGATGACATCGGCGGCCTTCAGTTTTGCGTCGGACAGTATCCGGTTGTGAAGCTTCTCCAAAGACTCCGCCAATTCTTTCAGCCTCCCAAGATCAATTCAACGGCTTTCTTTACGGCGACTTCTTTCCTATTCTCGAAGAGATTTTTGTAATTCTCCAGTAAAGCGTTGGTCTCTTCGTCTGAACTTCTAGCGTCAGCCTCGGCCTTCTCTCGTGCCTCTTTCAATATCCGAGCCTTATCCTGATCTGCACCAGATATAGCGGTCTGCCGAACCCTCTGTGACTCTGCAGAGGCACTCTCTAGAATTTCCTGAGCCCTTAACTTCGCATCCTCGATTATCCGCTTAGCCTGTGCCTCAGTTTCCACAATCTTCCTTACAGCCTCCATTCCGGACAAGCAATTTCTGCTCCAAAGACACCATGAAACTGAGGTTTCAAACGCATGCCCTCAACGATCGCTATAAAACTGTTCGAGGATGGGTTTTGAGGTTCTGTCAGGTCCTTGATTGATGAGTCCTGACTCATCTGCATCGACTTTCAGGATTGCCCTCAGTCTGGGGTTCCCGTACTATTGCTTCACTTGTGGACGCGACGGCCGCGAACCTCACGGTTCTCGCCTGGCATTCACCGGGCCAGCTAGACCGTTTGCAAGTCAGGGTTTTACGCCTGGTCAAGGCAACCTTCTACCCAGCATCGGCCCAGTCGGCTATTTCGGGTCAAAACCCACATCTCGCCTCCAGACTAGGCTTCATCGACTGATGACTACCAACATAGACGTGCCAGAGAACTATTTTACAGATAGGTGAATGAAAGTGGTCAAAAAAACCGATAGCCTGACAAAGCCAGTTTTGATATAGTTTCCAAACCTTATTCTACATACGAGGTGCCTAGGGAGTGCCCGTCAAGATTATTCACCCTGATCACGTAGAAATCGTCGGTCTAGGACGTGTTCTTTTAATTGCTCCGCACGTCGCGAGCCCTGACGCAGACCTCTATACTGGTTCAATCGTTGAGGAAGCAGCCTTAACTTCGAGATCCTATGCTGTTATTGGTAAGGTCAGCAAAGAATTCTTGGATCTGAATAAGATTCAATCTGCGAAATCAGAGCTCCGAAAGGGCATTGAGACTTTCATAGCAGAAGATGGAATCAGATATGTTCTAGACATCCACGGCAAGAAGGACCCAGGTGTCGACATCGGGACAGCCCTAGGGCAGATGAGTTCTGACTCCACGATGGAGCTAGTAAGGGCAAGGCTGGTCAAAGACTTCGCGATAACGATGGACAAGGAATTCGTGAAACCTGAGCCCAGAAGCATAGTCACGAGTTACAGCCAGAAAGATGAGAAGGGTGATTTCGTTGTTGAAACCATCCAAATTGATTTTGGTCATGAAGAAAGACAGTTTCAGCGGGAGAAGGTGATCAGCGATCTCTCTGAGATTGCGGACATTCTAAATGGGCGGCTCATGGCCTCGCGAGACGACTAGTGCAATGCAGCGGCAGCGCTCAGAACCAACCGAATCCAGGGGTCAGGATATAGTCCTATGGCAAAGATCAAGATCGTGGCTGCCCAAAGAACGGCCATGTAGATTCGTGGTTCGGGAATCCTGGACTGATCTGACGGTTCGTCAAAATACATTCTCTTGATGACCCAACCATAGTAGCTCATGCTGAAACCGCTGTTAATCAGCGCGGCCAATGCTAGGTAGCCGCCCCAGCTATACGGCGAATAGATCGCGCCCGTGAACAACATTACTTTGCTGAAAAAGCCGTTCAGGGGAGGCACTCCTGCGAGGCCGAGAAAAATTACCGCTATGCTGAGAGACGTTTGGGGCATTCTTCGGGAGAGCCCGTTGAGAGAATCAAGGTCTCTAACTGAAAGCTTGGTAGCGATCGCCGCAGCGGCAACGAATGCCGCGGTCTTCAGGATTGCATAGTTCAGCACGTGGAAGAGTCCGCCAGCCAGACCCAACGGCACATTGGTCGTCGTGAATGGAGTGGCAAGGGCCATTAGGACGTAGCCGGCCTGGGCGATGCTAGAGTATGCAAGGAGGCGTGTGAAGCTCTTCTGCATAAGGGCCGCAACGTTTCCCATAGTCATTGTTACCACCGCTACAATCGCAAATGTCGAGTAGAAGTCCACGTTGAAAGGTAAGATTCCTACAATGAATACTCGAAACGCTGCCGCGAATGCGGCCATCTTCGCGCCTGCCGCCAAAAACGCACCAATAGTCACTGGGGCGCCTTCGAAAGCGTCGGGTATCCACATGTGAAATGGAACGACTGCCATCTTCACCCCGAACCCGACGATGAACAGGACTATGGCGAGGACGCCGAATGGACGAACATCTGGTCCAGCTGTCGATAGGGCGCTCGCAATAGCCGTCAGCCCGGTTGAGCCTGTTATGCCGAAAACCAGGGAGATAGCATAGACGATGAGCGCGGAGGAGAGCGCTGAGAGGACGAAGAATTTCATAGCGGCTTCGTTGGAATTCGGGTCGTTCTTCCTGAACGCTGTCAAGGCATAGGTGGGAATGCTCATCAACTCCCAGCCCACATAGAGAAGGATCAGATCCATTGAAGCGGCCAGAACGATCATGCCGAGGGTCGAAAGCAACAGGAGTCCGAAAAATGGCCCCTTGTTGGGGTCATCTCGCATGTATTGCAGCGAGGCAACAGTCACGAACATCGCGACAATTAGCAGGACTCCTGAGAAGAACAGGGTAAACGAGTCAATTTGGAGCCCTCCGAAAGATACTGGCGAGGAGCTGGTGAATCCAAGCCATACCGTGGAGACCATGGCCACAGCCAAGCCTAAGATAGAAACGAAGGGCGCGAGACCAAGCTTCGAATTTCTGAAACGGAGGAAGCCCGCGGGAGTGGCGAGTAGCCCGAATACCGCTAGGCTGAGAAACGGGGTCAGCGTTAGTAATGCCAATTAGGATTACCTTGCTCCCAGAGCAACTATCGTTCCAATCCATTTCTCCACCGTTGGCGTTATCACACTCCCTAGTATTGGTGGAGGATACACTCCGAAGATCAGCAACGGGACGAGAAATGCGACTAGAATCAGGATCGAGTGAAGTCTGAGTTCGTTCTTAGGACCAACCCCCGGGGTCATGGCGACTCGTCTTAGCATCCAGAGGAAGTATCCGACGGTGAGAGCTGGTGCGACGATGGCGATCGCGAAGAGATAGCTCACGCTGAGGGCTCCCTGGATCACGAGATATTCGCTGATGAAATTGGCGAAACCAGGAACTGCCATGGCAGCCATTGACGCCAAGAAGAGGAGTGTGACTGTCTGGGGCATCTTTCCTCTCAGCCCTTTGAGTTCGTCGATATTTCTCGTTCCTGTATGGTCATGGATGTACCCGGACATGAGGAAGAGCATTCCAACTGCAAGCCCGTGGCTGAACATTTGAAAGACCGCTCCTGAAACCCCTGCGACCGTAGCGGTGAAGGCTCCGAGGAGAACGTAGCCCATGTGATTGACGCTCGTAAGGGCAATCATTCTCTTGATGTCCTTGGCGACGAGCGCGACTGATGCACCATAGATCATTGTGATGAGGCCGATGGTTGTGAAGTAGGGCCAGAGAACATTCACCGCTTTCGGGAATAGTAGCAGGTTGTATCGAATCAATCCGTAACCGCCCATCTTGAGAAGTAAACCAGCAAGGAGAACGCTTACCGGTGCCGGGGCCTCTACGTGGGCATCAGGCAGCCAGGTGTGAAGTGGGAATATTGGAAGCTTCACAGCGAATCCAACGAAGGTTGTGATTGCTACGACGAGCTGGAGTGGCAGTGCAAGGTTAGGAATCCTCGCCGCCAGAACATCATAATCGAACGAGGGCCCTCCAGGGTAGGCCGAGGTTCCGGTCCAGGCGTATAGGGCAAGAAAACCGAAGAGCATCACCGCGCTACCGGAATATGTGAAAATGAGGAATTTTAGAGAGGCATATCTCCGGCGGGGTCCGCCCCAGATTCCGATGAAGAAGAACATTGGAATGAGAACGATCTCCCAGAAAAGATAGAACAGAATCAGGTTGAGGGAAGTGAAGACGCCTATGATTCCCGTTTCGAAGATGAGGAAGAGAGCGTAGTACTCAGCGTGTCTGAAGGTAATCTGATCCCAAGATCCCGCTGCGGATAGCAGGCTCAGAAACGTGGCTATCATGAGGAGTGGAAGGCTGATACCGTCAATTCCGACTTTGTAGTTGAGCCCGAAGGACCCCGCCCACGGAGTGCTCTCAGAGAGCTGGAACCCGGCCTGACCATATTGAAAGACCACAAGAATCATGATTGAAATAACGAAGACGATGGCAGTGGTTCCTAATCCCAGAATCTTTGCCACTTTGGCGTTCTTTCTGCCGAGCAAATATGTCGGGGCTGCCAGTACTGCTGGGAGAAAGATGGCAATTGAAAGCAGTCCGATCATCTTAGGTGGCCCCTACAACGAATAGCATGTAGGCTAGGAGGAGAATTATTCCGATGGCGAAGGCAATGACGTACTGCTCAGTTACTCCTGATTGTAGCTTTCGGAGGAAGTTGCTAAGCCGCGAGCCGTACGACGCGACTTCGTTTGCGGCTCGGTCTACAACCTGTGTGTCAAGCTGATCACTTGCCTTGGAATAATCCATGATATCTTGAGCAAACGCGTTGTTCAACCTGTTCCAGATCCCCTGCTCAACGTAGGTGAAAAGTCCACGGCTCGCTGCGAGTATGCCCGATACGAAGACTTTGTAGTAGATGGCGTCGAGATACCATCGTTTGTAGAGGAATCGTTGGATAGGGTTCATGTCCGTTTTGAACTCGTAGGTTTTCTTGAAGTAGAGAAGGTAACCCACTATGCCGCCCGTCACGGCTACGAGTGTGCTCACGGAGAGAAGGAGAAGGTCTGTAAGACCAGAAGTCGAGATGGTTGCAGCTGGGAACTTGTAGAGGGCTGAGCTGAAAGTGCTCGCAATATATGTGGTCAATGGACCACTGTAGAATGGGTAAGCAAGTCCCAAACCAAGACTGCCAACGGCCAGAAGCAAATAGGGCATTAGCATTATGAACCCGGCTTCGTGAGGATGCTTTCCACTCTCCGTCAGATCCTCGGCATGTTTGCTAGGCTTTCCAGCAAGAGTGATCCCGAGCATTCTGACCGTGTAGAAACCGGTGATGAATGCGGTAGCGAGTGCTAATCCATAGAGGATGTATTGTCCCCCGAGGAAGCTGACCGAAAGTATCGCGTCTTTTGTCCAGAACCCGCTGAACGGGGGGATTCCCATAAGAGAGAGCCCAGCCAGAAGCATCGACGCGGAGGTCAGCCTCATCGCTCTTGCCAACCCGCCCATTTCGTCCATGAAACGGGATTCTGTGACGTGCAACACCCATCCTGCTGCAAGGAATAGCGAGGCCTTGAACACGGCGTGGCTGAGAAGGTGAAATAGTCCTGCGGTGTATCCGGCCAGGAAATTGGCGCTAAGCCCTGCCACGCCGAGGGCCAGCATCATGTAGCCGATCTGAGAGACTGTAGAGTAGGCTAGGACTTTCTTTATTTCTCGAGCGACTGCGGCTTGGCTCGCGGCTAGGAGCGCTGTAAACGCGCCTATCCAAGCGATCACGCCGAAGAATTGTGGGACTTGGTTGAACTGAGATAGCGCGATGAAGAATACGGGTCCCATTCTTCCAGTAAGGAAGACACCCGCCTTGACCATCGTAGCGGCGTGGATTAGAGCGGAGACTGAGGCAGGACCGGTCATCGCGTCCGGAAGCCATTCCTGCAAGGGAAACTGAGCCGATTTCCCGATCGGTCCTCCGAAGAACAGTAGTGCCGTGGGAAGCAGCAGGCCGAGTCGAGCTAGATTGGCGGCCCAGCTCCCTGCACCGCCTAGCTGTATTACTAGCTGATTGTAGTTGAAGGTCCTCGCAAAAGCGTAGATAAGAAAGATCGAGATCAGCAACGCGACGTCTCCGATTCTCGTCATGATGAACGCCTTCATCCCTGACTTTGTTGGAGAATATTCTTCCGAGACACCTAGTGCTTTGTCGCCGGGGCTACCTACCCAGTATTGTGCCTCGTCTCGATAGAAGTGACCGATCAATGCGTAGGAGCAGAGGCCTACGCCTTCCCAACCGAAGAACATCATTAGCAGATTGTCAGCGAGCACGAGAAGTAGCATGTTTCCGATGAAGAGGTTCATGAAGAACCAGTATCGCGTCATGCCGAATTCGCCCTTCATGTAGCCGACGCTATAGATCATGATGACGAGGCTGATCCATGCAACTATGTTTGCCATGAAGAGGCTAAGAGGATCGACAAGAACTCCGGCGGTGATGGTGAGAGAGGGAATCCAGGCGACAGTGTAGTCTCCGGCCGAGACCGTTAGTGCCGTTATAGTCGCCAATACAGCAGCAACAAGGGTGAAACCTACTGCTGCGATATCGCGAACTCTAGAGTGAATCTTCGCGATTAGCGGGGTGAGAAGGGCGCCTACTAGTGGCGTGATCCAGATGAGCCATGCGAGAAGAGAGGTGGCCAATTGCCTATGACCCCACGATGGCCCTTGCTGCAGAAAGTAGTCGACCGAGTATAGGCTCCGGATAGATGCCCAAGACTAAGGTTACGATGCTGAGTGTGATGAGAGGAAGGGTAATCGTCCACGGCGCTTCCTTGACATCGGCGGTATCCGAGTTTGGTGCTCCAAAGAAGATCTTCTTCATTGCCATTAGGGAGTAGCCTGCTGTGAGGGCTGTGGCTATAATTCCAAGGACAGCAATTACGAGACGGTATTCCGAGGCTGTATCGGTAGCTCTTACGAATCCGCCTTGGAACAGGAAGAATTCGGATAGGAACCCGTTGGTGGAGGGCAGACCGGCGAGAGTTAGAGATCCGATGAAGGCGGCGGTAGCCGTGATGGGCATTTTGCTCGCGAGTCCCCCGAGTTTGCTTAGGCTTCTCTCGCCTCGGACCTGAAGCATGACCGCGCCGACTACGATGAAGAGTATTCCTTTGGCGGTCCCATTGCTCACGTATTGAAACATAGAGCCCGAAACGCCGAACGAGTTGAATGCTGCGAGCCCGAATAGAATGTAGCCCATCTGGCTAATACTAGAATATGCTAGCAACCGCTTGATGTCATCTTGCACCAGCGCCATCGCGCTACCATAGATCATTGTGATAAGGGCCCAGCCTGCGAAGAAGGCCGAAAAAGTCAGGAAGGATTGCGGGAATATCGTCATGACTATCCTAACGGTCGCGTATCCACCTATTCCCGTCATAGCAGCAGCTAGAATTGTGCTGACTGGCGCGGGCGCCTCGGCGTAGGCCGATGGAAGCCAGACGTGTAATCCGAACTGGCCAATCTTTACGAAAAATCCGAAGCACATAGCTGCGACTATCCCAAGTCGGAGAGTTGTTGAGATGAGTCCTGGGGTCGCCGTGAGGTTGCCGATTACGACGTCCATATCGGTAGCGCCAGTCAGAAAAGCGGTGACTAGGATCCCGACGAGAAGCACCAACGCCCCGACATGGGTCCAAATGAAGTATGTTAGCGAGATTCTTTCTTTCTCGCCGTAACCCCATTCGGCGATGAGGAAGAAAGATGGAACGAGCATTATCTCAAAGAAGAGATAGAACTCGATCAGGTTGGTCGCTAAAACCGTCCCAATCATTCCGAGAGAGTACAGGGCATAGAGGCTGTAGTACAGCCCATAGCGTCCTGGGTCGTCGCCTATTCTTTGACGCATGTAGGGGATAGAGAAGAGAGAAACTAGGGATGTGAGCAGGCCGATGATGAAGAGAATTGGAAGGCTTAGGTTGTCGACTCGGAAGCCGAAGTTTCCGATTGGAGACCAAGAGTACAGTTCTTGGTAGGTTCCTTGGTTGGATCCAGTTCCTTGAAGCGCGGCGTAGAGTATTGTTACGAGCGGGATGAGAAGAAGAGCGAAGGAAACGAATCCGGTTTTCTCCTTTAGCCGCCTCGCAAGTGTGTAAAGAATTGGAATGGCCATCAGCGGTACGATTATCGCGCCGATTAGAAGGAGGGTCATTTCGGGTCTAACCTTTCAGCTTCGAAAGTTTGGAGAGATCTATCTCGGCATTCAATCTCGAGACTAGGATGATGATCGAGAGCCCGACAGCAGCTTCCATCGCGGCGAGCGCGATAGTGAACAATACTAGGACCTGCCCGGTAACCAGGGGGGGACTACGGAGGCGCGCGAAGGCTATGATATTGAGATTGGCTGCGTTGTAGATCAGTTCTACGGAGAAAAGAATTCGGATAGCGTTCCGCTTTGTCGTAAGACCGTAGATTCCAATGCCGAGGAGAATTACTGAAACGGCGAAGAAGCTTGACAGAGGCTCCATTTGTCATTGCCCTCGATCTGTCTTCGACAATGCCAACGCGCCAATTACGGCAGCCGCCATCACAAGAGACATGAACTCTAGTTGTACTCCGTAGCTCTTCAGAAGAGAAGTACTGAGCAGAGTGAGACTGCAACCCGATCCGCAGGAGTCTGGTCCCGGAAAGGCCGTTGCGTTGGCTAGTGCGCCGGTCATTCCTAGTAGCAAGGATACCAGAATAGCTGCGAGGAGCGATACTCGTTTGAGCCCCAGCGGTGTTTCTCCCATCTTTGGCCCAACGAGCATAACCGTGAACAGAATCAGAACAACTACCGCGCCAATGTAGACCGCAATCTGAAACCAGCCTACATAGGCCGCGTCAAGTAGAAAGAATAATCCTGCTACCCCGAGGAATGCTATACCGAGAGCCGCAGCACCGTAAACTAGATCTCTTGCTTCGATCGCAAGGATTGCGGCGCCGATTGTCACTGCGGCGAAGGCTAGAAACAAGAGGTCTGTCATTTTTTGGATTAGAACGTCGGTAGTCCTACGACCAAGAGGTAGGTTACGCCTACGTTGACTATCGCGAGAGAGAGCAGAGTTGTCCAACCCGCCCTGAGAAGCTGGTCCAGTCGGACCCTGGGAAAGGTCGACCGTAACAACATTATCAAGACGATTATTACGAGAGTTTTCAGCAACATCCAGAACAGCGGGGGAAGAAAGCTCGGTCCAAGGAAGCCCCCAAGGTATATTGTGGTGAAGAGGGCTGAGAAAGCGTAGAGTTTCACAAAGCCTGGGCCTTGGGCTGCGAGGAATAAGACCCCAGGATATTCTGCCTGCCAACCCATCATGATCTCAGACTCCGCCTCGGGCAGGTCGAAGGGCAGTCTTTCCATCTCCGCGACACTAGTGACCAAGAAGATGAAAGCTCCCAGAGCCTGGGGAATGATGAACCATCCGGCGGATTGTGCCGCTACAATCTGAGCCAGGTTCAGTGATCCTGCCATCATGATCACTCCAAGCGCGGACAGCCAGAGGGGAATCTCATATGCTGTTTGTTGGAAGAGCGCTCGCAGTCCACCGATAAATGGGAATTTGCTATTCGCACTCCATCCCGCGAGAAGCACGAGGCTGGGAGATAGGGTGATGATTGCTAGGAAGGCGGGAAGCCCAACCTCGATGTTCGCGATTTGAAGTCCTGGTGCGAATGGGATAAGCCCCACGAGGGCGGCTCCGATGACGAGCCCAGTAGTTGGAGCCATTATGAAGAAGAAGGCGTCGGAATTCTCTGGAACGAACAGTTCCTTGAACGAGAGCTTGATCAGATCCGCAAACATCTGAAGAATCCCGCCAGCTGGGCTTGCGTACAGAGGGCCGATGCGAAGTTGCACTCGGGCAGTCACCTTGCGCTCTAACCATCCGAGAAGTGCGCCTATGATCGCGATCGAAGTTAGGCCTGGAAAGAGCACAATCATGAGGAAAAGCGGACTTGTGATCATGTCAACTAGAGGTTGCAGCGGGCCCAGCATTGGCGCCAAGTTTGGTGTAAGCTCCTACCAGTTCTCCCGATGATCGGCGAGGTGGAGCGCGTACCCAAGGGGAATCAAGAGCACGACGATGAAGACGAGAACTGGAAGGGACCCTGCCTCGCCAAGAGCCCTTAGATTCAGTCCCCAAGCGAACAGGAACATGGCCATAACGTCATAGACAACGAACATCAAGAGGTATGGATAGTACTGGATGATGAATCGGGTCCTACCAGGTCCGATCGCGATCTGGCCTGATTCGAATGGTTTCTTCTTTTCAGGGGTCGGTCGAGGATCTCGCGGTGTAACCAGGAGTCTTAGAACGATGATGAGAGCGACGGTCGAGACGAAGAGAAAACCAATGTAGGCTCCGATCTCCGGGATTCCCTGTGCGACCATTTTTTGGACCCGTGGTTCGATCTTCGAGCCACCGGGAGTTTAGCTATTATAAACGTTTGAGTTAGAGAGTAATTCTGCGCCTATTCCTTCCTCTTCCACAGATAATCGGCGTATTCTTCGAGAATCTTCCGGTTTCTCAACCGTTTTACCTTCCGCAACGATGCCTTTGCTTCGATTGCGTAGTCTCTCGCGCGTTTTCGTGCGAATTCTAGAGAGCCGGTTTTTTTCAAAAATCGAAGGACCTCTCTGTTGCTGTGACCGTTGTTCGAGTTCAATACGTCTGAGTTATGGTTGGGACGTGGTGCTTCATGAAGACAGTGGGAAGTCACAATGTTCGGTCCCTTCAACAGCTGTTCCCCGGAACCGTTGTGGAAGTCCAGTACGTCATCTTGAATTTGAAACGCCATTCCACCTGACCGCCCAAATTTTTGCATGCTGACAAGATCCTTTCCCTCTACTCCGGCAATTGCAGCTCCGATACCAGCGGCGCTTCCGAACAGAGATGCTGTTTTCAAATCAGCAATCGCAATACACTCGCTTACGCTCGCATTCAAGTCGGAAATAATGTCTAGAAGCTCTCCCCTACTTACGTCCACGAGCGTCGAGCCGATCATCCTCATGACCTCTGCGTTCTTGTAATTCGACAAGAGCTGAACGCCTTTGGACGCCAGAAATAATCCCGAGGTCAAGGCTTTCTCGTTGCTAAACGCCATATGAACTGACGGAGCGCCCCTCCGAACCTGGTCCTTGTCGATCAGATCGTCAAAGACGAGAGTGGCAGCGTGAATTATCTCAAGCGCTGCGGCAGCATCCAGCGCCTCATTAGGGTCTCCTCCGAACGCCTTCGTTGAAAGAATGACCAACAATGGCCTGCAACGTTTCCCCCCAGTCTTGAACATATACTTGATAATCTGATTCGCTTCTTCTCGATCGAAATTCGTTTCAAGAGTATTGTCAATCTTGTCCTGTATCGGGCCCCGCCAACTCTTGAAGACCGGAGGAAAGACGCTCATTCAACCATCATCTCATTAGGATTTCAGATAGCTAGTGTCCGCGCTCATATTTAATCGGTTGCAACCCCACAGATCCCATCCTTGATTATCGGTATGTAGATGCTTGAAACAACCTTTATACCAAAAGCAGGAAACCCGACTCGAATCAAGGGAAAAAAATGGAAACAACACCAAAACCACCTGAACCATCGAAGCCTAAGAGCATGACATGGAAGCTCATCGCGATAGTCGTAGTAATACTGATCGTTGTCGGCGTCGCAGCTTACATTCTCACGCAACAGACCACAGCAAACGCGAACGTCATTATTCAAGACGACACAGCGTGCGGTCTCAACGACGCTAGTTGCCTCTTCAATCCGGCATCATATAATGCCACCGTAAACGGCGCGGCGGTCTTCTGGAGAAACGACGGGGGCGTCAATCACACGGTAGGGACTAATTCCACTTTGAACGCGAACGGCTTGGACACGTTTACCTCCAACTCCATCGCACACGGCGGGACCTACTCCCACACATTCACGGTAAAGGGCACTTACCACTACTACTGCACCATCCACGCGTGGATGAAAGGCATCATAAACGTAAACTAAACTGACCCTGGATCGTTGATGCAAGAATCCCACCTTCTTTTTTCTATGTTTACCGTTTGATCGGATAAAGTGCCGGCACTAATTCCAGTCGTGGTCTCTTCGATACTAAGGTCTCGGACAACCTTGGCCTTCGAGGTTACGTAACGATCGCGCGGACATTATCGGGGCTCCTATGAGTATTGGTATGCTGAGACCAACGAACAGGGCCTGAAGAGGTCCGAGAAAGAATGCAGCGGATAATGTCCCGGTCCCACCGAAGAGCGCGATAATAGCGAGTCCCGCACAAGTCGGACACGAGGAAAAAAGGCCGAGGAATGCACCTGCCCCTCCAATCCAGCTCGATCCGATGTTCTTGGTTCGAAATGACAGAGCGAAGGCTGCGAAACTTGCGTTTAGACCAACAAGCCACGAAATTGAGAAGAGGAGGAGCAGGTTGACTGGAACCAAGAGAAGCCCTAGATGTTGGGTAACGTAAATGACCATCTCTGGGGTTTCTCCGAATGGCCCGCAACAGGTGGCGATTGACAGCGAAGGTATGCCCACATGATAAACTTCTGAGAAGTCTAAGGCAGGTTGAAAGACGATCATTCCAGAAGCGAGTGCGTAGAATGCACCGTACACAAGGGCTGACAACAGGAATAATCGAGAATATTGCCTCCTTGCAAAGACTTGACCGAGGATTGAGAGGCTAGACAACGAATTCATAGACTTCTCGCCATACGACCAATCGGTCAGGATTCTGGTTGCGCAGTAGAATAGAATGAGAGATCCGGTTACTGTAAGGCCTAGCGTCAAATAGGCGTAGCTCACCACAAAACCGTCGTTTCCGATGCCCAGCGAAAGACCAAGAGCATCTATGAAGGGATAAGTGACTACTCCTAAGGTCACCATGAGACCGCCGAGAAGAGCACTATTCAATAATCGAGTTCCACCGGAAAATACACCATTCTTCATCGAAACCGCTCAGCCTTTGACTGACGGATTTGCGGGCGTCCTTTGGTGACGTTCAACTCAGTACACTAATTGGAATTCATAACTGGAATTCATAATTGGCGAATGACCCAGTCCTTATCGGTTTCTTAGTGAACATGCAGCTGTATGAAGACTAATGACATTAGAAGTGAGGCCATGACGAGCCCGATGAGGACCCATGATGATAGGGACTTAGGCTCATATTTTAGATGCTGGTAGAACAACGCTATGAGGAGCGCCTTCATCCCAGCCAAACCGAGTAGAATGCTTACGATAACTCCGTATGAAAGCGCAATCGTTCCAAACAGCATTACCCCATTACTTGGGGCTGATGGATACAAGGCGACTATGTTGACTTCGATGTCGGTGCTTCCCACAAGAATTGCGAAGACGAGAAGGTAGAGGTATGTGGTGTTCATTGGATCACCTAGATGAGATAGAACAAGGGGAAGAGGAACACCCAGACGATATCGACGAAGTGCCAATAGAGACCAAAATGCTCGATAGCATGATAGTCTCCCTTGAGATAGCGGCCCTTTAGGGCGTTGACTAGCAAATACAGCGTCATCAGCATGCCGGCGAAAACGTGCACTCCGTGTACCCCAGTTGTGATGAAATAGCTGGTTGCCGGAAGACCGTTTGCGACTGAAAAAACCCCATTTGCTCCAAGAGAGATCCACTCTGTTGCCTTGATGTAGAGAAACGCAACTCCCAATCCAAAAGTAGCGAATAAACTTGCCATCAAGCCGTTACGGGATCCAACTTTTGCCGAGACGAGGGCCATGATCGCGGTAAGACTGCTTGTAAGCAGGACAAGTGTCATAGCAAAACCGCTTCGAACCTCAAACAATGAGCCGACTGCTGGCCAGGTGGCGGAGTTTGTTCTGACAAAGAAGTACGCGCCAATGAGGACCCCGAAGAAGATAACCTCTGCACCCAGAAACGTCCAGATTCCGAGTTTTACGTTTGGAACCTCTCGGAAGGGCCAGCTCTCAACATTGGTCTCTTCGTGTACGGAGAACCTCTCCCGACTATAGCCATACAGCGCTATCACTCCCAAGATCGCCCCATCTAGAACCAAGGGCCAGAAAGGCTGGAATGTGACTGGTACACTTGGGTTGCTTGGTTGCCCAATTGTAATTCCGAGGAAGAAGATGAAGGCCGCGAACGCTACAACAACGGGCCAAGGGCTTTGTCCTTCGAGATGCGAATGGACGGTGCCATTTCCCATCTTCGAACCATTCGGATAGCCGGATCCGTTGGGATAGCCAGAACTGTTCCCAAAATGATACGTTCCATCTTCCGCAATAGCGGGGATCGTGTCGAAGTCGTGAGCCGGTGGCGGTGAAGGAAGGGACCATTCTAGGGTCCAAGCCTCCCAAGGGTTGGGGCCAGAAATTGAGCCTCTTCGCAGGCTAGCGAACAAGTTGACGAATAGAAGTATCTGGGCTAATCCGAAGATGAACCCCCCAACCGTCGACATCAAATTCAAAGCGGCCCACCCGGTGCTTGGCGCGTAGGTAGCAATTCTCCTTGGCATGTCTAAGAGGAGGAACATCGGGAAGTAGAGAATGTTGAAACCGATGAAGGAGAAGATGAAGTGAATTTTCGCGAGGCCCTCGTTATACATTCTACCAGTCATTTTCGGAAACCAATAGTACAAGCCTCCGATGAGTCCCATGATGCTTGCACCAACCATGATGTAGTGGAAGTGAGCGACGACGAAATACGTGCCTCTAAGGGCGTGATCGAGAGCGACCGATGCCAGGTACACGCCTGTTATGCCGCCGATAACAAATAACGCAACGGCTCCCAATGTGAAGAGAGCAGCTGCTTTGAGTCTTACTCGAGCCTTTACTAGTGTTTCTATCATCGCAATGACCATTACGTCGAAGGGTAGTGAGACGGCGATTGTCGTAACAGTGTATAGTTTTGTGGAAGTTAGCCCGATTCCGGTCACGAACATGTGATGACCCCAGACGATGAAACTGATTATGGCAGCGGCTATCATCGAGCCGATGATGTACTTGCTTCCGTATAGTGGTCGTCTTGTAAAGGTGGAAATGGCGTCTGCGATTACACCTATCGCAGGAAACAGGACGATGTACACTTCTGGATGGCCGAAGAACCAGAAAACATTGTCCCACAGGAGAGCTCCACCTTGAATCGAGGAGAAATAGAACGTTCCAAACGCTCTATCGACATACAGCAAAAGGAGCGCTGCAAGGAACGAGGGGAAGGCGTACAGCATCATGAAAATGGTGATGAGGATGGCCCAGGGAAAGACTGGCATGTGTTTCAGTTTCATTCCTGGTGCTCGCATTTTGAACATCGTCACTAGAAAGTTCACGGAGCTCATCGTTATCGAGACGACGATGAGAATGAGCCCTGCGGCCCCAAGGTTCAATCCGATTGTAGGGGTGAACTTGAACGAAGTCTGAGGAGAATAGAGGGTCCAGCCGAGGTCCGGGGCTCCGCCGAAAAAGAAGCTCATCATCATCGCTGCACCACTGACCAAGTAGAACCAGTAGCTCATCGCGTTCAACCTTGGAAACGCGAGGTCTCTCGCACCGATTTGCAAAGGAATGATGTAGTTGGCAAAACCAAAGGCGAAGGGTGAAAGGACCCAGAAGACCATCAGGAGCCCATGAACGGTTACAAACTGGTTGAAGAGATCCGCGCTCAAAAGATGATTGTCCGGGACCGACAGTTGACTCCTCATGGTGAGGGCCAATACACCTGCTGCGACGAAAAAGAATAGTGAAGTGATTAGGTATAGGATACCAATTTCCTTATGGTTAGTAGTATACAGCCATCTGCGAATTCGGGCTGGCAATTGTTCCGGGCTCATTGAAACCCTCTAAGTCGAATTGTACCATGCTTGGAACTGAGGAACTTGCATTACGATCAGTGTGGCATTCATGTAGTAGTGTCCAGATCCGCACAGCTCGAAGCACTGGATTAGATATGTGCCATTCTGGTAAGGTTGAAACCAAATTGTATTCACACGTCCTGGTATCGCGTCCGTCTTGATCTTGAATGGGATAATGCCAAAATCGTGGAAGACGTCAGCACTTGTCACATCTATGACTACGGTTGCATCTTTCGGTACTCGAAAGACATACTTCTCAGTGTAGAGAGGTGCATGAGGGAGCGCGTGAGGGTACGAGAACTCCCAATAGAATTGATGCCCGGTGACATCGATTCGGGGGCAGTCTTGGTTGAGCGGGGATTGTGCGCCATATCCGGGATAAAGTCCATAGCACCAAGTTCCGTTCGGCGGGGTCAACAAGGTATCTACGGCGGCGAAGGACCCAATGATCAGTGCAAGCAGGATGATTGTTGATAGAGAAACGGTGATTAGGACGTTCCTACCGTGACCTCTAACTATCGGGATGCGTCCGAGTCTCGGGGTATCCTCTGGGTCCTGAGAGTTTTTCCTTTCTCTGTATTTGATGATTAGAAAGGCCATCAGAGCGAAGACGATAACTCCAACAAGAACCGCTAGATACGTGAAGAGGCTGAACAGATTGTTGAAGACAACTTCCGTGTTGGAGAACGCCATCTTCTGGGTCTCTTGCTTTTTCCTCGTGCCCATGCTTCATTTTTAAAGCGTTATGCACTGACTATAACGAAAGCAAACCGGGACTACCTCAGAACCAAATCCGATGAGGTGGTGAATCGTCTTACCGTAATCGCGTTTAGCATTACTACTGCTAATAGTGCGGAAGCAACGGCCAGGTGAGCTGTGCTTACTAGAGGGTCAAGACCCGTCTTGACGGTCGCCATACCCAGCAAGATTTGGCCGAGGAGAACAAGTGAGCTGATGGTTGAGAGCTGGAGAATTCTCTTTTCCTGTCTATGTCGTGACCATGCAATTATCGTGGTCCCGAGCACGAAAAGTCCAACGACTAGTGTGAAAAGCCGATGTGTCCATTCCACGAGAACGGGTCCTGAGAGTGTCGGGAGCGCCTGCCCATTGCATAATGGCCATGAATCTGGGCCCGAACTGCCGCATGCAACTCCAGAGCCACTGAAGACAACATAGCCGCCAATGACTATTAACACGTAGGTTGAGAGGGCTGACCCGTATGCTAAGATTCGAAGGCCCACGGTTCCTCTAGGCGACGCCATGGCTCCACAACCGAACCTCCTCATTCTTCGCTGCTATTTAGCCACTAACCATGAAGAACCCTTACTTGGACCTGAGGACTTCGTCGGTCATGTTCTCCAATAGCTGGCCCGGATTCGTTCCTTTTACGACACTACTTGAGACGAGCACACCACGGGTTCCAAGCTCAAGTGCTTTGCCGACATCCACTGCCGTGCTTACCCCTGCACCACACAGAATGTCGACGGAGTTATTGATTGACCTAATCCGTTTAATCGCATTCGTGATTAGCTCCGGCCGAGCTTTCGAAACAGCAACCCCAGTTCCTATGAGGTCTGGAGGTTCAATAGCGATAATGTCGGGGTTGAGTGAAGCAACCGCTGCGCTTACACCGGGCGTGTCAGTGCATACCAGAGTGGCAAGGTCAGAGACTCTTGCAAAGGAGAGAACCTCCTCAATGTCTGATATCCTGATTCGCCTCTCAGAGTGATTCAGAAGCGTTGCCGATGCGCCTGCGGCCTTGACCGCCTCGGCCAAGACATGACCCGTATAGGCACCAGGCTTGATAGGATCTATGTGTTGGCTGAAAACAGGTATCTCGACAGCCTCAGTTACGGTCTTCAAGTCAGTGAACTGTGGCGCAACTGCAATGGTCACTCCGCTATCTCTCGAAACCTGATCAGCGATTTTCGCTAGCTCAACACCCCTCTTTCCGGTCGCCTCAATGTAGGTTTTGAAGTTCACAAGTATCAGCGGGGTTCGGATTCGTTTTATTCGATTCATCCCCTGGCTTTCCTAGGAAAAACCAGCACTCATGCCGGAGCGCTCTTCAAACTCAGAAACCAACTCCTTGTTGCCCAAATAAGTAGGAACACGTTGGGAGATACTGACAGGTTCAACATCTAGTATTCTCCCTTTTCCAGTGCTGGCCTTTCCACCGGCCTTCTCGGTGATGTACCCCATCGGATTCGACTCGAACTGTAATCGATATTTTCCATCAGGGGCGTCAAGTAAATCGGGATAGGCGAAGAACCCGCCGCTACAAAGCACTTGATTATAATCACCCACGAAAGAGCCACCATATCGGAACTTGAGTTTCCTCTTCTCAAGCTTGTCAGCGAATTCACGAACCCTTGGTGTCCAATTGTCCCGCGATCCCCCGATCCCGTAGATCGAGCCTTTCTGGGGCAGACGGTGCGGCTCTCCAGTTGAGATGAATTTGGATGCCCCAATTCCCCTCCCTGCTGGGGCGGCGAGATATACACCGGTCTTTGTTCCTACGACCGCTTCAACGTAGGGTCCGTAGAGGAAATAGAGGGCGGACAATAGGTCGCGGCCGGTTGCTGGGAGAGACTCGTCATGATAGATTCCAATAATTGTGCCCATGAGATTGTTCGTCTTGATGTTCGAGGAGCCGTCTAGCGGATCTAGCGCAACAGTATACTCGCCATGATCGGCGTTCATTACCGTCTCCATCTCTTCGGAGGCCACCTGTCGAACCAGCCCGCTTCTAAGCAACCTCTTGGTCAGAAGCCCATTAGACCAGACATCAAGCTCTGTCTGTCTATCCCCGTAAATATTCACCCCCTCGGTCATTCCCAGGGTTCGAGGAATCTCCCGCACGATCCTAAGGGAGAGTTCAGCAAGAAGCTCTACAAGCTTGCCAAGACTCCGGTCCTCGGTTTCAAGAAGCTCGCGGAGTTTCCGTGCCGCCATCGAGAACCTACTCTACTGCGCTACTACAAGCTGTAAGGCCTTATCGACTTCGCGACCGTTAAAGATGATCTCTTTCAGAGCCGACGCCATCTTGAGCGGTTCTTGGTGCTGCCAGACGTTTCGCCCGACCGCTAGACCGGCGGCCCCGCCGTCCATCGCTCCTTTAACCTGGCTGAGGAATGTCTCGTCGGTTGGAGCTTTAGGTCCACCCGACATGAATACTTTGATCAACCCAGCCGCCTTAACCGCCCAGCTGAACGTCTCAGGCGACCCAGAGTACTTGATCTTGACAGCATCAGCACCGACCTCAAGGCCGGCCCGCGCAGCGTACGACACTATTTCCGGGCTGGTATCGTTCTTTACAGACTCACCCCTCGGATAGATCCAGGCGATAGCCGGAATCCCGTCGTCGTGGGCTTCCTCCTGAATCTCGCCAAACTCTTGTAGCATCAGGCTCTCATGAGCACTCCCCAGATAGATGGTGTATCCCACGCCCTTCGCTCCCAAGCTGACCGCCTCTTCCACGCTACAAACTTGGGTCGAGACAGGTTCGCCCTTGGGCAGACTGGTCTTTCCATTGAGCTTTACGATGAGCGGGATTTTTCCTGTATAGTATTTTTCGGCAATGCCCTTGTGGAGAACTAGTCCAGTAAAATCTCCCTTTGCCGCGATGTCGAGGATGTAGTTTGGATCGATGTTCTTATCGTTAAAGTCCGCCGAGGGTCCGTGTTCGAAACCCTGATCATATGCGAGCAGCATCCCTTTTCCGTCTCTCAGAAAATTGCTCATGTTAGCTTTCATAGATTCTCTAAGCTCAAAATCCGTTCTTCCCCACTTTAAACTAACCCTTGCCCACAAACCGGCTTCCCCCGCGCTAAGGAAACCGTTATCGGACGAAGGAAATCATGAAGCGCCATGCCCCGGCGTATTGTGATCATCGGTTGCGGAGTCTCTGGTACAACTGCCGCGTTTCACGCACGAAAAACAGACAGAACTGCACAGATCGTTCTTCTAGGCGATGAGGAATTGCCCGAATACTCCAGGTGCGGCCTCCCCTATGCCTTCAGCCATGTCGTGCCAAGCCTTGAAGCATTGATAGGACATGACGAAGCCTTCTATGAGCAGATGAACCGGATAGACCTCCGCCTCGGCTGGAAAGCCACAAGCATCAACACGGAGAAGCGAAGCCTAGACGCCATCAGGACTAATGACGACTCAACCGAGACTATCGAGTATGATACGCTAATTCTCACGACGGGGGCACGGCCCAGCACAGTATCAGTCCCCGGATCCAACCTCAAGGGAGTATTCACCGTCCGGACGTTGAGTGACATTGAGAGACTGACAAATCATCTCGCTGAAAACAACGCTAAACGAGTAGCAATCGTGGGAGCAGGACTTACAGGTTCTGAAATGGCCGAAGCACTGCTTCACCAGGGCATAGCTGTTCTCGAGGCAGAAATTGTCCCAGAAATTCTCCCTGCAATACTCGACCCCGACATGGCTTCGATCGTCAGAACACGCGCTGAGGAACATGGCGTTGAGTACCATCTTCAATCGACCCTAGAGGCAATAATAGGCCGGAACGGTCGGGTCTCTGGAGTTCGCCTACCCGGAAAAGAGCATCCAGTCGATGCTGTTATCGTGGCAGTCAGAGTGAAGCCAAACACCGAGTTGGCCAAACAAGCCAGAATTATTCTCGGAGAATCAGGAGGAATCAAAACAGACGAGCGAATGGCGACCTCTGCACCGAACGTATATGCCGCGGGCGACTGCATAGAAACCTACGATCTAATAACCCGTCGACATGTCTTCTTTCAGCTTTCCACGACAGCGGTCAGACAAGCTTTGGTCGCTGGGATCAATGCGGCGGGAGGCAGTGCAAAGTATCCCGGCTCGACGGGCGTGACGACTGTCAAATTGTTTGGTCTAGAGATAGCTTCCTTCGGACCCACGACAGCACTTTTGGAAAAATTGGGAATACACTCAATATCTGTTAGGGTGACCGGGTCTACTCGGCTTCCATACTACCCTGGAGGCAAAGATCTTACTGTCAAGCTTCTGGCAGACCTGAAGGATGGCCGGTTGTTAGGTGCTCAGCTTGTAGGTGAGGAGGGAGGCACCTTGAGAGCCAACTTCGCATCAATGGCCGGACACTTAGGACTGACCGTAGAGGAATTCGAGCAGGTAGAGACTTGCTACTCCCCGCCACTAGCTCCAGTCTGGGATCCAGTGACGATCGCGGCCCAGGCATTGTTGCGGAAGCTTCAAGCTTCTCAAGCAAAGTCCCGTCCAGTTACGACGGTGGCGAACTAGGGAATTGCGAGTTCTCGTTTGCGATCCTATTCACGCCGATGGATTGGCGATTCTCCGAGCAGGAGGCTTCCAGGTTGACGATCAGGCGGGCATCGACAAGGCAAGACTGGCAGAAGTTATCCCGAATTACGAGATCGCAATTGTTCGCGGCCGAACGAAGCTCAATGCCAATACGATCGAGGCAGCGAAAAATCTCAAGATCATCGGAAGAGCTGGAGTAGGACTCGACAACATAGATGTCGAGGCAGCGAAGGCCGCAGGAATACAGGTCTGGAACACTCCAGCCGCACCTTCGACCAGCGTTGCCGAGCTAACAGTTGGTCTGATCTTGTCGTTGCTGCGAAGGATTCCCCTAGCAGATCGCGAGATGAAGGCCGGTCGCTGGATCAAGAACCAGCTGATGGGAGAAGAGCTGCAGGGAAAAAAAGTCGGGGTCATCGGACGCGCGGGCCGGATAGGAAATGAGGTGTCAAGGATTCTTTCAGTGGGCTTCCAGGCGGAGGTCCTTGGTTACGATGTGATCAAGCCCCGCGGGGTTCCTGGACTCAGCTACGACTTCACCGAATCCATCGAAGAACTCCTGCAAAAATCCGAGATTGTTACGATCCATGTTCCGTACACTCCTCAGACTCACCATCTTCTAGACGGTAAACGGCTAGCGATGATGAGGAGAGGTTCCTACTTGATCAACACTTCGAGAGGGGACATTGTTGATGGTCCCAGCCTCCTGGAACTGCTTCGGCAAGGCCAGCTAGCCGGTGCTGGGCTAGATGTCTTCCACCTTGAACCTCCAGTCGACGAATGGGAAAAGGCCATAGTATTGTTCCCAAACGGGGTTACTGTGGCAACCTGCCATATAGGTGCCCAAACCCTTCAAGCACAGCGCCGAGAGAGCGTGGAGCTTGCGCAGAAGATAGTCTCCGAAGCACAGAAAACCGCTGCCCGAATAGCAAAACCGCAGCTCCTCGACAACGCTGGATCCAAGAATCGCCCATAATCAGCCTTGATCGCGATTCTGGGATGCCGTCTGATTGCGCGGCACGAGCGGTTTTCCCGGGAGTTCTCAGGTGGTAAGGTCGGCTATTTTCAGCCTTGATTCGTGATTTGAACAGGCTCGTCCGAACATGTGATATTTCGTGCTGTAAACCCGGATAATTCCCGATCAGCAAAAGCCTGGATCGTGCTTTGATTGTTCTGTCTCGCCCATAATCACCGTCAGACAGGAAATGTTCCAGGAAAAAATAGGGGGTATTAGCGACCGACCCTAGCACCGCATGAGCGGTTCTGCGAGATTGTACGGACAGGCGCTTAAACGAGGAGAGAAGGGTTGTTCTAGAACTCTTCGTCGCCGCCGGGCGGTTTGAAGTCTTTTCCGCCACCGGCACCCTTGTCGACTCCTTTGGACGCGATGACATCGTCTATTCTCAGAATCATCGATGCAGCTTCGGAGGCGGATTTGATCACCTGCTGCTTGACTCTCAAGGGTTCGAGAACGTTCAGTTTTCGCATATCCTTCACATCACCCGTGAAGACGTCGATTCCGAACCATGGGCTCCCCGCTCGCTCGTGCTTTGAGCGCAGTTCGACCAAGACATCAATCGGGTCGAAGCCAGCGTTTTCTGCAAGCGTAGTTGGCACGGCTTCGAGTGATTCCGCGAATGCTTCGATTGCGAGCTGTTCTCTTCCGCCTACTTTTACCGCGTATTCTCGGAGGCGCTTGGCCAACTCTGCCTCAGGCGCTCCTCCCCCAGCAACAATCTTGCCGTCTTCTAGAGCGTTTCTCACAACGCATAGCGCGTCGTGAAGTGATCTGTCCGCTTCATCGACTACATGTTCCGTTCCTCCACGAATTACAATCGTGACTGCTTTCGGGTTCTTGGAATCGCGAATGTAGAGAAGTTTGTCATCGCCAATCTTGACTTCCTCGATAAGTTTCGCTTCTCCTAATGCGTCTTTCGCTAGATCTTTGACGCTGGCAACTATTCGTGCGCCTGTAGCCTTGGAAATTTTCTCCATATCGCCGCTGCTGACGTTCTTGACTGCGCCTATTCCTTTCTTGGCTAGATAGTGTAGTGCAACATCGTCTATTCCTTTCTCGCTAAAGACAATATTCGCGCCGGTTTTTTCGATCTGCGAAACCATGTCAACCAGCATTTTCTCTTCTTCTTCAATGAAGAGGTGCATCTGGTCAGGATTGTTGATGTTGATCTTTGCATCGAACTCCGTCTTCTCCACTTCGATCTTGGCGTTGAGTAGAGCGATTCGCGCGCCTGTTATCGTCTTCGGCATTTGAGCATGGGCTAGTTCTTTGTCGATGACAATTCCCTTGACGAGTTCCGTTTCTTCGAGGCTCTTGCCATGTTTCTTGAGAATCTTGATCTGATCGATATCAGCTTTGATCTTACCATCGGTTTTCTCAGCAATATGCTTTACAGCTTTGACGGCGATATCCGAGAAGTGTTCTTTCGCAACCGCAATGCCCTTGCTGTACATCGATGTGGTTGCGACTTGTCGAAGGATCACATCGTCCTTCTCTGAGATAGGGATCGATAACTTGTCAAGGATCTCGATCGCTTTCTCTGCCGCCTTCTTGTAACCATCAACAATCACTGTTGGATGGACATCCTTGTCCAACAACTTCTCCGCCTTCTCCAGAAGTTCGCCAGACAATAGGACGGCAGTCGTAGTTCCGTCGCCAACCTCGTTATCTTGGGTTTTGGATACTTCAACAAGCATTTTCGCGGCTGGATGCTGCACGTCAAGCTCCTTCATTATCGTCGCCCCATCGTTCGTGATCGTCACGTCGCCGATACTGCTTACCAGCATCTTGTCCATTCCTCGGGGTCCGAGGGTGGAGCGCACGGTTTCCGCTACAACCTTTGCAGCCGTGATGTTATTCCTCTGAGCTTCCTTACCAGTTGATCGTCCTGTTCCTTCCTTTAGGATATAGACAGGTACTCCTTGGGATCCTTGTGCAGACATTCTTTCAAGCCTTCTCGAATTGGAATTCGAAAGCAAGGGAGAACGGGATTTCTTAAGGTTTACCCGCTTCCCGACTGGAACCGAGGATTGTTCAGGTCAGAATCGAGACGTGCGTCGTTTCGATAGGAGATTGTTGGTACTGTTGTTAGGATTGAGAACGTTTTGCCGAGGTTTGCAACTCAACTAGGACTTGAATGATACAAGACCAGTACCACTTTCTTCTTTCAAGGGGCAAGCCTGAAGGTACCTTATGGCTTCATCGCAGAACCCGATGGCATATTTGCTGGAAAATGGCCTTCGGAGAGTCGAAAGCGAGAGGCCCGAACTTTCGAACGACTCTAGGTATCAGGAGCTGAAGGAGCAACTGCTTCAAGATGCCGAGGGCCATTTCCGGGAGATACAGGCCACCTATGCGACTATTCTGAAGACCCAATGCCATTGCGGGGGCCAATTGGAGCCGGTGGACCACGACTTCGGCAAGTCAGGAGGCACAATCTATGACAGCGTTATCGCAAAATGCAAGTCCTGTGGCGAGGCGCAGGCTTTCCAATTTCCTAAAGAGGGATTCATCTCGGAAGCTCGATCAGCCATGGCATTGAGAGACTATCTTCAAGCTACGTACGCGATCGACTACGCGGGCGCAGTCAGAAGCGATCTTGAGAGTCGTGCCGTAAGACACTAGAGCCTTCAGGTACCCGTCCGCAACCTAAGTGCCAACGGTTTTCTCGTACATTTTCCGGAATGTCCATCTGACAGCGTTCTTAATCTCGCTAAGACGAGTCTCGTCCCCATAGTTCTTGACGCGCAGCTGTTTCAGAAGGTTGCCCTCCTGATCGAGATCAAAAGACAACACGCGATCCGGGGATAATCCGCCCTTTCGGACAGCTTCTTCGTCTTTCTTCTGCATTGGCTCAAGCACCTTTCCGAGAAGGAAAGGCCGGAACGGCGGAGTATTGGTGTCGAACTTCATGCCTTCACCTAGTACGACGCGTAGGTTTGGGCCGTCAACGTGCATGTCAGCTAAGACCACTCCGCTGATCGTTCTAATGCTCTGCGGAGGAGCCTCCTGTTTCTTTGTGTCCTGCGCCAGAGTTTTCGGAACCTCAACTCTTCGATAGCTTCGCTCAGTGAGTAGGAGATCTATTACTTCTAGGAAGGATCTCAGTGTTCTGATCTCTTCCTCATCTTCTAGAACTTTCTTTTCGAGGTAAGCTTTCAGCTCGGCAAGCTTCTTTGTCGACCGTTCTCTCAGCTCTGACATAATCGTCACATGGTTGGTCGTATTGGGATTCTTAAATAATCCGAAGGCTGGTCAAACGTTGAGTTTTGCGGGGTCTAGAAATGCAGTACGTCGCCGCGGTAAAGGAAGTTCTGCAAGGAACCTTCGACTCAAAGCAAGTTCTCGTCCGTGGATGGCTGCAGAACAAGCGGACGGGCGGCGGAATAATCTTCCTCCTATTGCGCGATGGCTCAGGGGTTATCCAGTGTACCCTGCGAAAAGGGAAGGTCGACGAGAAGATTTTCGACGAGTTCCAGTCTGCTCGGATCGAGTCCAGTGTTGAGTTGAGAGGCGACGTTAGGCCTGATCCTCGAGCGCCTGGTGGGAGAGAGCTTCAAGTGGTTGAGGGGCGCGTCGTGCATCCTGCCCTTGAAGAGTTTCCGATTGCGAAGCAATTCCATGGTCCCGAGTTCCTCTTGGACAAGAGGCACCTGTTTGTCCGGAGCGACAAGATGCGCTCGACCCTCAGAGTTCGCGCGGTCGTTCTCTCGGCGGTGCGGGAATGGTTTGACAAGCACAGTTTCACAGAAGTTCACGTTCCAACCCTGACATCGGCCGCGGTCGAGGGCGGCGCGACCCTGTTCGAGGTGAAATATTTTGATCAAAAAGCGTACTTGACGCAGAGTTGGCAGTTGTATGCTGAAGCGTTGATCGCTAGCATTGGCAACATCTACACTGTCGCTCCATCCTTCAGAGCCGAGAAATCTCGGACTAGGAGGCACTTGACAGAGTACTGGCACGTGGAGGCTGAGGCGCCTTGGTGTGACCTGAACTGTATAATCGGGGTGGAGGAGCAATTGTTGAGCCACATCGTAGCGACTTTGGTGGAAAAATGCAAGACCGAACTGGCACTGTTCGAGCGGAAACTGGAGGATTTGGAGAAGGTGAAGCCGCCGTTTGAGAGAGTCACATACGACCAGGCGTTCAAGATGATCGGAGAAGAAGAATCGGGAATAAAATGGGGCGACGATCTCGGGTACGAGCAGGAGAAAATCCTGACTGCGAAATTTGATCGGCCTTTCTTCGTCACTCATTATCCCAAAAAAGCGAAGGCGTTCTATCACATGCCTGATCCGTCGAATCCAGAGGTGACCTTGTCTGTGGACTGTTTGGCTCCTGAAGGTTACGGGGAAATTACAGGTGGAGGACAGAGGATTGAGGAATATGATGCGCTGCTGGCGAGGATTCGCGAAGAGGGATTAGACCCGAAAAGCTACGAATGGTATTTGGATCTGAGAAAGTTCGGCAGCGTCACCCATTCAGGCTTCGGACTTGGACTTGAACGGGTTGTTTCTTGGGTCTGCAAACTCGACCACATACGAGACGCAATAGCGTTTCCTCGGCTTATCAACCGAATCTACCCATAAAGCCAAGAGCGTCTCGCCCGAGTCGCGTGTCTCACCACAGTCTCCGACCTGTACAAGGGCTCAAATCGTCCGTAGATGAAGGTCCGCCGAAATGCTATCCTGTCATGACTTGATCACTTTCGAAGGGGTCTGAGGGAACCGCTCGTGCCGCGCAATCAGACGGCATCCCCGAATCGCGATCAAGGCTGATTATGGGCGATTTTACCAAGTTATAGGAATCACGGTGCCTTTAGATCTCCGTTAGTTTCTTTCTCATGTTATGCAGGATATTCGGGGGAGTCCATACGGAGAAGACTCTAACGTATCGTGGAGAGGCGGCAGCTCTTATCGTGCTCGCACTTCCTTGCTCCTTGTAGCCCTTGATGAAGGAATCAACGTATCCCTCGAGAGTTTTGTTGAACGAGAACCAGTAATGACCTGAATAGAATAGGAACTCCGCCAAATCCCAAGCGTAATCCCCTCTGTGGCGAGCTTGCTCAAGGTCGACGAGGGTTACCTCGCCTTTCTTTTCAACGAGAAAGTTCTCTGGCTTCGTATCGCCTAGCGAAGCTTCGAGCTGATGTGCACCCGCCATCAGTTTTCCAGCCTGGTACGCTGCTTCTCGCTCCCTTTGTCCTATTTGAGCAACCCCGGCCAACTTGGGAAGAAGACTGGATAATTGGTCGCCGGAAACGAAGGAGAACAGTATCGTCCTAGATTTCTGGTCAGCCCCAAGAATCGAGGGCACTGGTATCCCCCGACGTGACAAAAGGTCGTTGAAGGCATACTCAGCCTCCATCCGTCTCTTCCCGGATATCGAGAAGTGAACCGAACCCAGACCAAAGAGACTCAACGTCACCCACTTGAGAGACACCCAGTTCGTGTACCTTTTGGCCACCAGTTTCTCGTTGTCCACCTTAACCAGGAATACATCATTGACGAAACTCCCGATCCGTCGGATCGACACACGGCCGGTCGGACGATACGTCCTAACGATCTTTAGAATCAGATCCATTTCTTCAGGCAAGAGAAGTTCTCCATTAACTAGCTAGATGGAGCTAGAGGACCAGCCTTCCTAAATATTGTTCAATATCCGGATTCTCAACTCGGGCAACGTTGTCAGGCGGCACTGGAAGCTCACACAACCGACGAAACTTACTCGTCTGCTGCGCTGCCACTTTCGCTCTCTTTTTCATCGGATCATCTACAGTTCTTCCCATCCTCGCGTCGGCGAATAGAATACTGCCAAGAAATGCGCAGGTAGGACTCCTCACATTAACGTTGAGCGCGACGTTGACCCTCGTAATCTCTCTTATTGGCATTCCAATAGGGTTCACGTACATGTACTTCTTTGGCGGGGTCATATCAACGAAGGCGATTAAGCTCTATCTCTTCATCACAAAGGGAACTCACGTAATTGGATCCAAGACCTCAGAACTCTCAACGGTCCAAGCCTCCCGCGGTTTGCGACTGAAACTTCGTAGACAGATCATGTACTTCGGATTCATCCTCGCGGTTGTAGTACCTTTTGCAACCTACGAAGCCAATCACAAAGACCTCCCCTTGATCTCGCCTCTCGCCCGGACAACAGACATTGTCAGCCTGATAACTCAGGATTTTGTGACACTCACGATGACCTCATCACTAATGCTCCCGCTGGTTGCCCTTGCGCTTCCATACTTTGGAGGGCTGAGGCTTCGGAGCATTGATGTGGGTCCCTTCCACACCACGGTTCTCTCCATGGTGATAGGTGCATCAGGGGGCTTCTCGCTCCTCTACACTGCCCTAACCCGGCCAATCTTCAGCACCCTCGCTTACATCTTCCTTCTCCTAATCGGCGTATGCTGGTGCTTCGCTCTCGGCTGCAACCTAGCAGCTGACCCCGCAAATCGACACATAGCACGCACAGTGCTAACTGAGAAGGTGAGTTCTAGAGTCGTTTCTTCAAAAATATGGCTGGAAAATCCGCCTGGAAAATTCCGGGAAGTCTAGGGCTGATTTCGAAATACTATTTTTATACATTGATAACCGCCTGATTAATGATCGCGTTGGACAGAGTTCCCACAGGGATCAAAGGCCTCGACGAGCTTCTCGGGGGAGGCTTCCCTTTGGGAAAATGCATTCTGGTAGTTGGGAGCCCTGGCTCCGGAAAGACGACTTTTGCGATTCAGTATCTCTACAGCGGGGCGCTTCAAGGCGAAACAGGACTCTACGTTACTCTGGACGAATATCCTGACATGATCAAACAGAACTTTCAATCTTACAACTGGGACCTGGATAGCGTCGAGAAGAAAGGCCGACTCCTGTTCTTAGACGCCAGCGGTCTCCGGAGAACTAAGACCAAGAACAATGGACCTCACGCGCTATTTTCTTCCGACTCCTCTGAAGGGGTCGGCTTCACCGAGGTCTTGAAAACTCTTACAAAACTAGTTGAGGGCGAGAACGTAGAGCGGATCGCTCTCGACCCTATCACATCTATTATGTTGAGGTACGGGGATGAGGTGAAAAGACGGAGAGCAACCGTGGAATTCTTCGATGCACTGGCCGATACGGGTTGCACTTCTCTGGTGACGAGCGAGTTGAAGACATCGCTTTTGGACCGAAGATTTCAACTTGAGGAGTTTCTTTCACACGGAGTAGTTGTACTTCACACACTCATGCATCAAGGAAACTTCGTCCGAGCGGTACAAGTCGAAAAAATGCGTGGAATTGCTCATGACACGCAGATTCGTCCATATCAATTTGGGACCGCCGGAATAGAGGTTTTCCCGCGCGACAAGGTATTCTAGGTCTTAGGCCTCTTCGAATAGAAGATTATTCCCTTTCCATCTTCTATGGCGAAGACGTTCCAACCTTCCTGATGCCTCCTCGCTCTAAGCTTTGCAATCTTTAGTCGTCTACGACGAACTCCGCGCTCTTCGAATGCTTCCATTTGGACAACACAGTCCGACATGTCCTCTAGTTGTTTCTGCACCATCGGATCGACGCTGGGGCCCAGAGTGAAAACCGCCTTTCCTCCGATCCCTCTCATTTTCGCACCAATCGACTGGACAAACGAGACGATACTCTCCGGCTTCGTCTTGGATGCTAGGGGGACCAGGGAATCGAAGTAGAGGCTCGCCCCCTTGGACTGCGATGGTAGAGATGATGAGATCTTCATGCCCAGCGTCGTCAGGTCCCCAATGGATGGGACTGAAAATTTCTCGGTCGATTCCTGCCCCGCCTCAGCCGAGTATCCATCCACAAACGTCAGGAGCCCGCTCTGTTCGTAACCCCTTACGTCAAGACCCATTGACTTCATCCCCGATCTTACGTTAGAGGGAAAGTCACCGGTGGAGACGAAGATGCATGGCTTCCCTCGCTTGAGGTCCTCGAACATGAGTTGTTCGGACAGAATGGTTTTCCCCGATCCTGTGTTGCCTTCAATGGATACGGTTCCTCCGTTCAATTCGCCGGAAGTTAGGGTGTTGAAGTGTGCAAATGGGGCTAGGTAGCTCTTGCCCCTTCTCCTTCGATAATAGAATGCTCCAACTGAGACTCCTACAACTCCTATGCCAGCGACAGCGAAATATGGGATCAGATCGTAAGGTGGTGGGATAAAACCAGGGGGAACGAGCCCGAAGCTAGCCGGGCCACGATAACTGTATGCGGTGTTACCTTGTATGTCGATAATATCCACCCACACTTGATAAGTTGCCTGTGCAGCGCCCGGAAGATAGGTCCAAGCGGCGATGAATTCGAAGGGACTCTGTCCCGCCGGGCATGGAGGGGTTTGTTGCATGGCCCTGTTGGATGCGCCGACTGCGGGACGGGAAAGAGGATCCACAATGGTCATGTTGACTTTGGATACGTCTGAACATCCAAAGGCCGAGTTGACGAGTACCTTAACAAGAACGATATTGTTTCCAGGAGTTGCATTTACGTTGAAGTAGGTAGTCGGGACTTCATCGTGATTGAGAATGCTAATCTGAAATAGCGACGCATAACCCGAGAGCGGCAGCACGACAAAGGAAGGAGCGGAACCGGACCCCCAATCTAAAGTAATGTTTGAGTGGCGAGGAACTAAGGTCGCAACAACTTGAATGGCTAAGGACGTGCCTTCTAGCAAATTGGCGTTAAGCGTTGGCAAGGTGAGGTTAAGATGTTGAGGTCCGAGTCCTGAGGAAATCGTTTGCGCCGTCGATGTCGTGTTAGACCAAATCTGTCCAGGGAGCCGATAAC
>WNGD01000783.1_pt1 | contig 56176 bp, 56 predicted proteins | sample 5400671 | NCBI WGS metagenome assembly WNGD01 (sample SAMN13153369, study PRJNA577476) | soil metagenome | isolation source: 40 cm soil or saprolite under grassland replicate 2 | place: USA:California | collected 2016-06-15 | reverse complement strand
GGGCTCGCCGGGAATGATCCAGCCGTGTTCGCGGTCGCCGGGGTGCTGCTCACGCTGGTGGCCCTCGGCGCGGGTTACGTTCCGGCCCGACGCGCCTCGCGAGTCGATCCGGTGCAGGCATTGCGCTACGAGTAGCCGCGCCCCCTCACGCCCACACGACCGGCACCCGATACGGCTCGAACGAGCGATCCGAGGTGAGGATCGTGAGCCCTTCGTCCAGCGCCTGCGCTATCAGCAGGCGGTCGAACGGGTCACTGTGGTGGCGTGGCAGATCACGCAACAGGTCCCCGTGACGTATGGTCACGTGAAGTGGGAGAAAACGATTGCGCTCCACGATGTCTCCAACCGTGTCCTTCAAGTCCAGCTTACCTACGGCTCCCTTGATGGCGATCTCCCACGCGCTGATCGCGCTCACTACAACGAGTTCGGCCCGCTCCACCGTGCGAACGGCGGCGGGCCGAAGCTTCTTCAGATGCCACCGAACCAGCGCGTTGGTGTCGAGCAGCAGCCTCACTCGGATTCGCCGGTGAACAAGCGCAACACTTCGGGCGGCAGCGGCGCGTCGAAGTCGTCGGCGATCCAGCCCCTCCCCTTCCCCAATCCGTACTTGCGCAAGTGGCGCGTGTCTTTGGGCGCGAGCGGGACCAGGCGGGCCTTGGGCTTCCCGGACTTGGCGATCACGATCTCCCGCCCCTGCGCGGCCTGCTCGACCAGCTCAGAAAGGTGGGTCTTCGCCTCGTACAGGCTTACGGGCTCTCGCACTGAAGGGGCCTTGTTGCGACGACGCATACACGGATAATACTCTACTTGACCAAATTGGTCAAGCTCACCCATCCGTCACCGCTCCGAGGCTCGAGCTCGACACCAGTTTCGCATACTTCGCCAGCACCCCCGACGTGTACGCCGGCGCGCGCGCCTTCCAGCTCGCCCGCCGCCGGGCCAGCTCCGCCTCCGGCACGTCCAGCTCCAACCGCCGCCGCTCGGCGTCGATCGTGATGCGATCGCCCTCCTGCACGAGGGCGATCGGTCCGCCCACCGCCGCCTCGGGCGAGACGTGGCCGACCACGAGGCCGTACGTGCCGCCCGAGAACCGCCCGTCGGTGATGAGCCCTACGGCGTCCCCCAACCCTGCCCCAATCAGCGCCGACGTGGGAGACAGCATCTCGCGCATCCCCGGACCGCCCTTCGGCCCCTCGTAGCGAATCACGACCACCTCACCGCGCTGCACCCGTCCTTTGAGAATCGCTTCGAGGCACGCCTCCTCGGAGTCGAATACCCGCGCCGGGCCGGTCATCTTGAGCGCCTTCACGCCCGTGATCTTGGCGACGCCCCCGTCGGGAGCGAGGTTGCCGCGTAGAATGGCGAGGTGCCCTTGGGAGTACAGCGGCCGCTCCCATGGCCGGATCACCTCCTGATCGCGTCGCGGCGAGTCGGGAACGTCCTCGAGCACCTCGGCGATCGTGCGACCGGTGATCGAGAGGGCGTCGCCGTGCAGCACGCCGTGTGTGAGCAAGATCTTCATCACCTGCGGGATCCCGCCGGCGCGGTGCAGATCGGTGGCGACGAATCGGCCGGAGGGCTTGAGATCGCACAGCACCGGCACCCGCGCCCGGATCGTCTCGAAATCGTCGAGCACGAGCGGCACGCCCACCGCCCGGGCGATGGCGAGCAGATGCAGCACGGCATTGGTCGAGCCGCCGATCGCCATCGTGACGGCGATCCCGTTCTCGAACGCCTGACGGGTGAGGATCTGGCGCGGCCGCAGGTCCCGCCGGATCGCTTCCACCAGCGTCACCGCCGACTGCGCGGCGCTCTCGGCCTTCTCGGCGTCCTCGGCCGCCATGGTCGAGGAGAACGGCAGGCTCATCCCCATCGCCTCGATCACCGAGGACATCGTGTTCGCCGTGAACATCCCGCCGCACGAGCCGGCGCCCGGGCAGGCGTGGCGCTCGACTTGGAGCAGCTCCGCGGCGTCGATCTTGCCGGCGCTGAATTCGCCCACGGCCTCGAACGCGCTCACGACCGTCAGGTCACGGCCCGCGTAGTGCCCCGGCTTGATCGTCCCGCCGTACACGAACACCGCCGGGATGTTCATACGCGCGATCGCGATCATCGCGCCGGGCATGTTCTTGTCGCACCCGCCGACGGCGAGCACGCCGTCCATGCACTGCGCGCTGCACACGGTCTCGACCGAGTCGGCGATCACCTCGCGGGAGACGAGCGAGTACTTCATCCCCTCGGTCCCCATCGAGATCCCGTCGCTCACCGTGATCGTCCCGAACAGCTGGGGCATCACGCCGAGCGTCCGCAGCGTGGCCTCGGCGCGCCGCGCCAGCACGTCGAGCCCGAGGTTGCACGGGGTCAGGGTGCTGTACGCGTTCGCGACGCCCACGATTGGCTTGGTGAAATCGCCGTCGCCGAATCCCACCGCCCGCAGCATGGCACGGTTGGGGGAGCGCTGCGGGCCCTGCGTGATCAGGCTGCTGCGGAGGGGGGTCATGGGGCGTCACCTGATTGCGGATTGGCGATTGCGGATTGCGGATTGGACCTACCCCCATCGAATCCGCAATCCGCAATCCGCAATCCGCAATCATTTAACACCAGATCCGCGATGCGCGAGCCCATCTCACTCGTGCTGAGTACAGGCGCACCAGGCTCCGCAATGTCCCGCGTCCTCGCCCCGGCGTCGAGCACCGCGCGGATCGCCTGGTCCACCGCGTCCGCGGCCTCCGGCAGCCGCAACCCGTAGCGCAGCAGCATCGCGACTGACGCGATCGCGCCGATCGGGTTGGCCACTCCCTTCCCGGCGATGTCGGGCGCCGAGCCGTGGATCGGCTCGAACAACCCCGCGCCCGCGCCGAGCGATGCCGACGGCAAGAGGCCGAGCGAGCCCACCAGCACCGCCGCCTCGTCGCTCAGGATGTCGCCGAACATGTTCTCGGTCAGCAGCACGTCGAAGGCTGCAGGATCGCTCACGAGCCGCATCGCCGCGTGGTCGACGTACAGGTGCTCCAGTCGGACATCGGGGTACTCGCAGCCCACGGCCGTGACCGTCTCGCGCCACAGCTGCGAGACTTCGAGCACGTTGGCCTTGTCGACCGAGGTGACGAGCCGCCGGCGGCGACGCGCGGCGTCGAACGCGACCCGGGCGACCCGCTCGATCTCGGGGACCGTGTAGACCAGGGTGTTGACCGCGCGGGACCCTGCCGCGTCCCGCCCGCGCGGCTCACCGTAATACAACCCGCCGGTGAGCTCCCGCACGATCAGCACGTCGACGCCCTCCAGCCGGTCCGGCTTGAGCGGCGAGCGGTCCACCAACGGCGCGAGCACGGTAACCGGGCGCAGGTTGGCGTACACGCCCAGCAGGGCGCGCAGCGCAAGCAGGCCCGTCTCGGGCTTCAAGTGCCGGGGAGCGTGCTCGAGCCCCGGCGCTCCCACCGCGCCGAGCAACACCGCGTTGGCGCGCCGCACGGCGGCACGCGTCTCTTCCGGCAACGGATCGCCCGCTGATGCTACCCCTGCCGCGCCGATCGGAACGTGCGACATCGTGAAGCTGACATCGAAGCGCTGCCCCGCTGCTCGTAGGACGCGTTCAGCTTCGGCAGTCACCTCGGGGCCGATGCCGTCCCCAGGGAGCACCGCCACGGAGTACTGCGTCAACACGTTTCCCGTTTCACGTTTCCCGTTTCCCGACTCGTTTCGTACGCCGCGATGCGGTTTTCTTCGAGTAATGTCCGCCCGATCTCGTCCAGGCCGTGCAGCAGCATCTCCCGGCGATATGCCTCGACGGCGAACCGGGCTGCGAAACCCGCGCCGTCCTCCACGCGCTGCTCCACGAGATCGATCGACAGCCGATAGACTCCGCCCGCGGCCGCATGACGGCGCAGCAGCTCGGCGATCTCCTCGGATGAAAGGCGCACTGCCAGCACTCCGTTCTGGCAGCAGTTCGCATAGAAGATATCCGCGAACGACGGGGCGAGGATGGCGCGGAAGCCGTACTCGGCGAGCGCCCACACCGCGTGCTCCCGCGACGAGCCGCACCCGAAGTTCGCCCCGGCGACGAGGATGGTCGCGCCCTGAGCTTCGGGCCGGTTGAGCTCGAACCCGGGATTCACGCTGCCGTCGGGGCGGAAGCGCCAATCGTAGAACAGGGCCGGACCGAAGCCGGTGCGCTCCACCCGCTTCAGGAACTGCTTCGGAATGATCTGGTCGGTGTCGACATCGGCGCGCGGCAGCGCGGCCACGGCGCCGCTGTGGCGGACGAAGGGCTCGGTCACAGTGCGGCGAGCTCTCCCTCCCACGCCCATTCGCGCACATCGACGAGCCGGCCCGCGACCGCGGCGGCCGCCGCCATGGGCGGGCTCATCAAGTGGGTGCGACCGCCGCGCCCCTGGCGCCCTTCGAAATTGCGGTTGGAGGTCGAGGCGCAGCGCTCCCCCGGCTTGAGAGTATCCGCGTTCATCCCCAGGCACATCGAGCACCCGGCGTTGCGCCACTCGAAGCCCGCCTCACGGAACACGCGGTCGAGCCCCTCGCGCTCCGCCTGGGCCCGCACCTGTTGCGACCCGGGGACGACCATGGCCCGCACGCTCGACGCCACGCGGCGGCCCCGCACCACCCGGGCCGCGGCGCGCAGATCCTCGATCCGGCCGTTGGTGCAGGAGCCGAGGAACACCCGATCGATCGGCAGTCCGGCGAGGGGGGTGCCGGGTGCCAAGCCCATGTACTCGAGCGCCCGCGACACGGCGCGCCGCTCGTCGTCGGTCGGGAAATCGGCCGGATCGGGCACGGCGCCCGTGACGCCGGCGACCATGCCCGGGCTCGTCCCCCACGTCACCTGAGGCGGGACTCGGGCGGCGTCGAGCGTGACGCGGCGGTCGTAGGTCGCGCCGGGATCGCTCTGCAGCCCGCGCCAACCCGCCACGGCGCGGGTCCACGCCGCGCCCGTGGGCGCGCGCGGCCGGCCCGCCAGATAGGCGAAGGTCGTCTCGTCCGGGGCGATCATCCCGGCCCGCGCGCCCGCCTCGATCGACATGTTGCACACCGTCATCCGCTCTTCCATCGAGAGCGCGCGAATCGCGTCCCCGGTGTACTCGATGACGTGCCCCGTCGCACCGGCCGTTCCGATGGAGCCGATCAACGCGAGGATGAGATCCTTGGCCGTGACGCCCGGTCCGGCCGCGCCGGTGAGGCGCGCCTCCATGGTGCGCGGCTCGGACCAGACGAGGCACTGCGTCGCCAGGACGTGCTCCACCTCGCTCGTGCCGATCCCCACGGCCAGGGCCCCGAACGCACCGTGCGTCGAGGTGTGCGAGTCCCCGCACACGATGATCATCCCCGGCTGGGTGAGACCGAGCTCGGGGCCGATCACGTGTACGATGCCCTGGCTGGGTGATCGCAGGTCGAACAGCTCCACGCCGAACTCGCGCGCGTTCACCGCCAGCGCGTCGAGCTGCCGCGCGGAGACGGGATCCTCGATCGGCAGCGCGCGATCGCCGGTAGGCACGTTGTGGTCCACCGTCGCCACCGTCAGATCGGGCCGGCGCACGCGGCGGCCGGCCTGCCGCAGGCCCGCGAACGCCTGCGGTGACGTCACTTCGTGGACCAGGTGCAAGTCCACGTACAACAGTGCCGGACCCTCCGGAAACCGGTGGACGACGTGCGCGTCCCACAGCTTCGCGAACAGCGTGCGTGGAGCCGGGCTCACGGCGCGACGGCGGCTCCTCGAGGCTTCGTCGGCGGGGCCGGCGGAGGCGGCGTCGCGGGCGCGGCTGCCCGCCGTCCCTCCTCGGTCCAGGGCATCATGGAACGCAGCCGTGCGCCCACTCGCTCGATGGGGTGCTCGGCCTCGGCCCGGCGCAGCGCCTGGAACCGCGCGGCGCCGGCGCGAGTCTCGCCGATCCACTCGCGCGCGAAGCTGCCGGACTGGATGTCCGCCAGCATGCGCCGCATGGCGGCCCGTACCTCGTCGGTCACGATCTTGGGGCCGCGGGTGTAGTCGCCGTACTCCGCCGTGTCACTGATCGAGCGGCGCATGAAGCCCATCCCGCCGCGGTACATCAGGTCGACGATCAGTTTCAGCTCGTGTAGGCACTCGAAGTAGGCGATCTCCGGCGCGTACCCGGCGTTGGTGAGCGTCTCGAACCCCGCCTGAACGAGTGCGGTCACCCCGCCGCACAGCACCGCCTGCTCGCCGAACAGATCGGTCTCGGTCTCCTCCCGGAACGACGTCTCGAGCACGCCCGCCCGGGTGCACCCGATCCCCGCGGCGTAGGCGAGGGCGTCGGCGAGCGCGTGGCCGCTCGCGTCGCGCTGCACGGCCACGAGGGCCGGTACGCCGCGACCCGCCTGGTACTCGCTCCGCACCATGTGGCCGGGGGACTTGGGGGCGATCATCGCCACGTCGACCGAGGGAGGCGGCACGATTTCCCCGAAATGGATGTTGAAGCCGTGCGCGAACAGCAGCGTCTTTCCCGGGCCGAGCGTGCGACCGATGCCGGCTTCGTACACGGCGCGCCCTTCCTGGTCCGGAACGAGCACCATCACGACGCTGGCGGCGGCCGCGGCGTCGGCGATCGGCCGCACGTCCAGGCCTTCCGCCCGCGCCCGCTCCCACGACGCCCCGCCCGGGCGCAGCCCGACGATCACCCGCACGCCGCTGTCGCGCAGGTTGAGCGCGTGCGCGTGTCCCTGACTGCCATATCCGATGACGGCGACCACGCGATCCCGCAGCCGGGTCGGGTCGGCGTCCGCGTCGTAGAAGACGCGCACTGCTGACGCACTCATGATTGCACCTCCCTAGTGGATTCTTCGGTCGCCGCGAGCACGACGTCGCGCACGCCGACGATCTTGTGGAATTGCTGCGCGACGCGATCGGCGGTAGCGGCGTCCGCCTTCAAGATGAAGGTCAGCTGCGATACCCCCGCGGTGGCGGTGGGTCGCAGCGCGAGACGCTCGATGGGAACATTGCGCCGGCGCAGCACGCCGACCGCGCGATTCAACGTCAACAGCGCGTCGTCCAGCAGTACCGCAACGGTATGCGAGGCCGGCATGGGGTGGCTCAGTCGCCCGCCCCCGCCGGCGCGGTTTCGATCGGCTCGGAGAGCGAGCCGCCGGGCGGAATCATCGGGTAGACGTTCGCCTCCTGCTCGATGACGAACTCGACCAGCGCCGGTCCGGAGTGATCGTTCGCCTGGGCGACGACGTCCGGAAGCTCCGCCGCTCGCTGCACCCGCCAGCCGGGGATGCCATACGCCTCCGCGAGCTTCACGTAGTCTGGGCTCCAGATCGGCGTGCAGGAGTAGCGCTTGCCGTGGAAGAACTGCTGCCACTGCCGCACCATCCCCAGGTAGCCGTTGTTGAAGATCGCCATCTTCACCGGCAGCCGCTCCTGCACCATGGTCGCGATCTCGGCCATATTCATCTGAAAGCCGCCGTCGCCCGAAATCGCCCACACCGTCTCGCCGGGCCGGGCGAGGTGCACGCCCATCGCGGCGGGGACCGCGAACCCCATGGTCCCGAGGCCGCCCGACGTGATGTGGGAATTGGGCTCCCGGTACGGATACAGCTTGGCGACCCACATCTGGTGCTGGCCCACGTCGGTCACGATGGTGCAGCGTCCCTCCGTCGCCTGGTAGAGCGAGGCCAGAATCGTCTCGGGCGCCAGGTCGCCCCGGAACGCCGCCGCGCGGGGTCGGGTGAAGTCGTGGATCTCCGCGAGCCAGCGCTCGCACGTGCGGGGCTGCACTTGGGCGGCCAGGCGGCGAGTGACGTCGCGGGCGTCGCCCACGATGCCCAGGGTCACAGGTACGTTCTTCCCGATCTCCGCGCGGTCCAGGTCGATGTGCACGATGCGCGCCCGCGGCGCGAAGCCGGCCGTGTTGCCCGTGACACGGTCGTCGAACCGCAGCCCGATGCCGACGATCAGGTCGGCGTGCTGGATGGCGCGGTTCACGCGCACCTCGCCGTGCATCCCCGGCATGCCGAGGAACAGCGGGTGGCCGTCGGGGAAGGCGCTGATGCCGAGCAGCGTCGTGATCACCGGGATGCCGGTCTTCTCCGCCAGCGCGCGCACTTCGGTGTAGGCGTTGCCGATGATCACCCCGTGCCCCACCATGAGCAACGGGCGCTCGGCGGCCGCGATCAGCCGTGCGGCTTCGCGGATCGGCTCCTCCTCGTTCCCCGGGGTCAGTGACTGACTCCCGAGGGACTGACCCCGGGCGCCAGCCCGGGGATCAAGGGAAGGCTGGGACGAGCGATATTCCGTCTTCTGGTTCTGCACATCCTTGGGCACGTCGATCAACACCGGCCCGGGCCGTCCTTCCTGCGCGACCGCCAGCGCCTCCCGCACCACGCCCGCGAGCTCGGCGACGTCCTGCACCAGGTAGTTCTGCTTCGTGATCGGCAGCGTGATGCCCACGATGTCCGTCTCCTGGAAGGCATCACGCCCGATCATGGAGCGGGGCACCTGCCCGGTGATCGCCACCACGGGCGAGCTGTCCATATGCGCCGTCGCGAGTCCGGTCACCAGGTTCGTGGCGCCGGGACCCGACGTGGCCACGCACACCCCCACGCGTCCGCTGGCGCGGGCGTACCCGTCGGCTGCATGCGCGGCCGCCTGCTCGTGACGCACCAGGATGTGGCGCAGCGCCGGGTGGTCCCCCAGCGCGTGATAGAACGGCATGATGGCGCCACCGGGATACCCGAAAATCACGTCGACGCCCGCCTCGAGCAGGGTGCGGCACAGGATCTGCGCGCCCGTGAGCGTTTCGGTCATCGGCTCACACTCCCCAGAGGTAGATGGCGTTGAGCGAGCGGTCCTCCAGCTCGTCGGCGTAGCTCGCCTTGTTGAGGGCGTGCAGCACCGCGCGGGCGCTGGCCTCGACGATGTCGGTCGACGCACCGTGCCCCGACAGCGACTTGCCGGCGACGCGGACCTGCACCAGCACCTGGCCCAGGCTGTCGCCGCCCGGGGTGACCGACTGGATCGCGAGGTTCAACACCTCGATCTGGCGCTCGACGACCGCGCCGATCGCGGCGATGGCCGCGGCGATCGGTCCGTTACCCGTGCCGGCCGCGCTCCGCTCGCCCGCCCACGGGCCCGTGAGCCGGACCTGGGCGGAGGCCGGCGTCGACCCACACGTTACCTCCAGACGCGCGAGCCCGTACACCTCGGGCGCGTCGTGGAACCGGCCGTGCAACAGCGCCAGGAGGTCTTCGTCGAGCACCTCCCGCTTGCGATCCGCCAGCGCCGTGAACTCGTCGTACAGCTTGGCGAGCGTGGGCTCGTCGAGCTCGTAGCCGAGCTCCTGATAGCGCCGCTCCAGCGCGTGCCGGCCGGAGTGCTTCCCCAGCACCAGCGTGGAGCGCGGTACGCCGACCTCTTCCGGGCGGATGATCTCGTACGTCAGGCCGTTTTGCAGCAGGCCGTGCTGGTGGATCCCTGCCTCGTGCGCGAACGCGTTGCGGCCCACGACCGCCTTGTTCGGCTGGGGGAAGACGCCGATGACGTGAGACAGGAGCTGGCTGGTGCGGAAGATCTCCTTCGGGTTCACGGCACACTTGAACGCCACGGCATGCGAGCGCACCCGACTCGCCATCACGATCTCCTCGAGCGCCGCGTTGCCGGCGCGCTCGCCGATCCCATTGATGGTGCATTCCACCTGACCGGCGCCGGCCTCGATGGCGGCGAGCGAGTTGGCGACCGCCAGGCCGAGATCGTCATGGCAGTGGGCGCTGAACACCACCCGGTCGCTGTTCGGCACACGGCTCCGCACGGTGCGGAACATCGCGCCGTACTCGGCGGGTAGGGCGTAGCCCACGGTGTCGGGCAGGTTGATCGTCTTGGCCCCCGCGGCGATCGCGGTCTCGACCACCCGGCACAGGAAGTCCAGATCGGTGCGGGTGGCGTCCTCGGCCGAAAACTCGACGTCGTCGGTGTAGCGCCGGGCGCGCCGGATCGCTGCCTCCGCGCGCGCGAGGCAGTCGGCACGGCTGATCTTGAGCTTCTGCTCCAGGTGGAGGTCCGACGTGGCGATGAAGACGTGCAGCCGCGGTCGCGCCGCCGCCCGCAGCGCCTCCCCGGCGAGATCGATGTCGCGGTCGTGGCACCGCGCCAGCGCCGCCACCGCGGACCGTCGCACGGCTTCCGCCACGCCGCGGACTGCCTGCTGATCGCCCTGAGACGCGCTCGGGAACCCGGCTTCGATGACGTCCACGCCCAGGGTGTCGAGCTGACCGGCGAGGCGCAGCTTCGCCTCGGGCGTCATGGAATTGCCCGGCGCCTGCTCCCCGTCCCGCAGCGTGGTGTCGAAGATGATCACGTCTCTCTCCATGGCGACCGCTCCGTCCCTTTCCGACCGGTGGGGTGAAAAAAAGCCGCGGACCTTGCGGGGTCCGCGGCGCTGGCACTGCCTTGCTGTCTCGCTAGTTGCTCACGTCATCTCTTCGCGCGCGCCGCCGACCCCTCCTGAGCAGGAATGCTCAGCAGCAGGACCAGCAGCAGCAGGACGAGCACGAGCGCGAACGGCGTCACGAGTATGTAGTTCCCAGTGTCAGGTCGTGGCCAGCTAGGTTACCCCGGCGGGCAGGGGGTGTCAAGGCCATCACCTCCGCCGCAAACCGGTCCATTTCCTCGTGCTGCGGGCTGAACTGGAGCAGCAGCAGGTCCACTCCGGCCTGCTCGAACTGGCGGATGCGGTCCGCGATCTGCTCAGGCGTCCCCACCAGGCCGGCCTTGAGCCCGCGGTTCGAGACGGAGTAGTCCTCGAGGCTGACGCGCTGCTCGAGCTGGGTATTGGCGATCCATTCTTGATAGTTGGCGTAGCCCGCCGCACTCTGGCGCACGTCGGTGATCCGGGCGACCTCCCGCTGGGCGGCCGCCTCGGTGGGACGGCACACCACGTAGCCCGCCACCCCGAACTTGAGGGGAGGGAGCCCCAGCTGCTCGCGGCGCGCCTGCAGGTCGGCCACCTTGGCGGCGATCCGCTCGGGCGGGTCGCCGTGCATCAGGTACGCGTCGCAGGCGCGCGCGATGAGCTGCTTCGCCGCCTCCGACTCGCCGCCGGCGTACAGGGTCGGGCGCGGCCGCGACACGGGCTTCGGCTCGAGGATCGCGTTCTCGACCGTGTAGAATTGCCCCGCGAAGCTGAACCGCGGCTCGGCCCACATCCCGCTCACCACCGCGAGCCACTCGGCGGTGCGGGCGTAGCGCGCGTCGTGCTGGTCGAACTCGACGCCGTATTGGCGCGCCTCGTCGGCCCACCACGACGACACCACGTTGAGCGTGACCCGTCCGCCGCTGATGTGGTCGATGTTGGCCGCCTGCTTGGCGGCGAGCGCCGGCGGGTGAAACGTCGGACGCACGGCGACCATCAGCTCGAGCCGCTCGGTGACCGCGGCGAGCGCCGCCGTCGTGGTCCAGGCGTCGAGCGCCGGTGCGTCCGGGCCCTTGATGTCGTTCAGGTTGAGCTCGGCGATCAGCGTGACGTCGAAGCCGATCGCCTCGCTGCGCCGTGCCAGGCGGCGCACGTACTCCCAACTCGCCGCCATGCCCTCGTCGGGCACGTTGCGGAGCCAGCCGCCGAACACGGGGAGCCAGTAGCCGAAGCGCATGGTCACTGCGCCGCTTGCTCGAGGTAGTCCACCAGCCGCGCGAACGGATCGAAGCCCACCACCCGCGGCGCGTCGGCCACGAAGTTCGAGAGCGCGTTGATGTCGTAGAAGTAGAGACGCCCGTCGCGGTCGTCGATCATGTACTCGACCCCGCCCACGTCGATGTGCGCCGCCCGCATGATGCACTCCACCTGGTCGACGATCTCGGGCGGCGGCGTGTAGCCCTCGACCCGCAGATTGTTCTTGGGTGCATCCACCGGGCACGCCGCCCGCACCAGCTCGGCGCCCCCGACGGTCTGGCACACGTCCGCGGGGCAGAGGTTGAAGCTGTCGCCCGAGGTGTAGATCCGGATCGCGTAGAGATAGCGCCCCCCCAGCACTTCCACGCGCACGATGCGCTGCTCTGCGGCGGGGATGTACTCCTGCACCAGCGCCGTCTGATCGATCCCCAAGTCGAGCGCACCAGCGCCCGCGGCCTGCTCGAGCTGCTGCGGCGTCTCGAAGCGCCGGATCCCCGCCCCCGACCCGCCGATGTTTGGTTTCACGATCACCGGGAAGCGAAACCCCTGCGCGGCTTCGGGCGCCCGGGCCGGGTGATTGATGACGCGGGCGCGCGGGTACGGCAGGCCCAGGTGATGGAGCAGCGAGAGCTGCAGCGCTTTCGACGTCTCGGTGACGTAGGCATCGTACCCGTTGATGACGCGTACGCCGTGTCGCTTCAGGTACGCGAGGTAATGGAGCGTATAGAAGATGGCGTTGCCGTGACCGCGCAGGTACGCCGAGGGACTCATGCGGTTGAACACGAGCGAGTACGGCGGCCGCGCGTCACCCGCGTCAAAGCGGTGATCCGCCGCGTCAACGCGCACGTACGGCACGCCGCGCCGGTCGAGCTCCTGGAACAGGGGCCGGAACCAGTCGGGGTGCTCATAGTAGATCGCGATCGGGCGCTGTGTGGTCGCGCTCACGGGTGACGTCGTCTCCTCAGTCGCTGCCGGCGCTCGCCAGCGCGACCGCTTCCCGCACCGCGCGGTCGACCGCCGCGCGCAGCTCGGCGGCCGGCGTCCCGTCGGCAAACTGCTCGCTCGTGGCATAGACGCCGTGCGCCACTACCGTGGCGCCGATGCTCGCGAACAGCGGGCGCAGCCCGTGGTCGACCGCCAGCGAATGCGCCACGCCGTGTCCGGTCACGATCGGCACCCCCACCTTCCCCACCAGCCCATCCAGGGGCATCAGGTCGAAGAAGACCTTGAGCAGGCCGCTGTAGGTGGCCCGGTACACCGGTGTTCCCGCCACGACGATCCGGGCCTCGGCGACTCGGGCCAATGCGTCCGTGACTTGGGACGCCGACCCGCGGCCGAGTAACGCGTCCGCGGGGAGCGCCGCCACGTCGATCAGCCGAATCGCCGCGCCCCGCGCCTCGAGCTGCGCCAGCGCGTGCTCCACCAGGACCCGCGATTTGGACGTCGCCGACGGGCTTCCCGAGATGCCGACGGCCACGAGCCTGCCGGGCGTAGCCCCCATCACGTCGTCTCCTGCCACGGAGCAAAACGCTAGCCGCGGGCCCCCCGCCGGGCAAGGGCGCCGCGGCGGGAACCTTTCGGGCGATATAGTTCATTCATGAACTGCAAGGCTGGTTGAGGAACACCACTAGACCGGAGCGGGATGTGAGGGGAAAGGTAGCGGCGCTCATCATCGTGGCGGCCCTGACGGCCGGCCGGTCGGGAGCGGTCGTCCAAGCGCCGTTGCCCCTGGCGTCCGCGGCGGAGCCGAGCGCCCCGATCTTCCCGTCGCTCATCGCCGACCCGAAAGAACCCGAGTTCTTCGCCACGTATCTGTGGCAACGCTCCCCACGCCTCGCCTCCAAACTCGGCTCCGTCGGATTCGGCCAGACCATCGGGGTCGTTCGGGCCCGGGATTGGCAGCTCTCGATCGCCGCCGGCGTGTTTTCGCAATTCGACTTGTCGTCCTCGACCGCCGACCTGATGAACACCGACTACTTGATCGGCCTGCCGCTCGCGTACCGGCGCGGCAGCATGGCGCTGCGCCTCCGCGTCTACCACCAGAGCTCGCACCTGGGCGACGAGTACATGCTCCACGCGCGGGCGCAGCGCGTGGACCTGAGCTTCGAGGCCGCCGAGCTGCTCGTTGCACGCGAGCTCGCGCATTGGCGGGTGTACGGCGGCGGCGAGTACATGTTCACCCACTCACCGTCCGACCTGAAGCCCGGCGTGCTCCATGCCGGGCTCGAATACCACCAGCCCGGGTCGCTGGTACGGCTCGGCCGGCTCGCAGCCGGCCGGCTCGTCGCGGCCTTGGACGGCAGATCGGTGCAGGACCGCGGTTGGCAGATCGGTTGGAGCTTCGTCACCGGGCTCGAGCTGGCCGACCCGCTCGTCATGCCCGGGTCCGGATGGCGCTGGAGTGTACAGCTCAAGGGCTACAGCGGCCCCTCGCCGTACGGGGAGTTCTTCCGGGATCGCGTGTCATCGCTCGGCTTCGGGCTCGGGTTGACCTTGTGAGACACGCCTCGACGCACATCCAAACCCTTTCGAGAATATGGTTCATTCATGAAGCATCTCTCGCGTTTTCCCCGGGGGCCAACGCCCTCACACCTCAAGTCCCTTCTGGAGGATCCCATGCTGAACCGTTCGATCACCCTGCTCGCCTTAGCGCTCGTCGTGGCCGCGGCGCCTGCGCTCAGCGCTCAAACGAGCGTCGCGCTATCGCAACGCAGCCGTCCCGTCTATGACGCCGTCACCATCGGCGGGGCATTCGGCGGCCTGTCCGGCGCCGCCAATTTGAACCAGGCCGGCACCGCCGACTGGCGGCTCGGGTGGGCCGCGTCCCTCAATGCCACGGGATGGCTCAACGACTACGTCGGCGTCCGCGCCGGCGGCGGCTGGGGCCAGGACAGCGTTCGCGTCGCCACCCTCACCGGCCGCGGCAAGCTCAACAAGTTCACCTACGACGCCGACATCGTGCTGCGATATCCGCTGCGCGCCGGCTCCGGCACCGTCAGCCCCTACCTGGTCGGCGGCCTGGGCGCGATCAGCGTCCACCAGCTGGGCTCGGACAGCACCTGGTCCAAGTTCGCGGGCAACTACGGCGTGGGCTTCGAGTACCGCTTCCGGCACGTGGGTGTCCGCGCCGAGGGTCGGGACTTCGTCTACAAGTTCGATCGCTATGGGTTCGACAAGACGCAGCACGACATCGCCTGGCAGGGCGGCCTCACGCTGTCCTTCTAGATGTCATTCACCCGAACGGGTGGGTCGCCCCCACCCGTTCGGGTGAAATTGCGCTGGCCCCGCGCTATCCGCGGAACCTTTCCCGCAAATAGTTCATTCCTGCACTATCACGTTGATCGTCTAGTTCGAGAACCACACGGAGAGGATGAACCATGACGCGTTCGATCAAACCGACGGGTTGGGTCCTCATGGGAGTGGGTGTACTGGTGCTCACGGCCGGCGCCGCGGCGTTCCGCAGGGCGCCCAGCGCCCCGGTGGCTCCACCTCCCGCGGAAGTATCCGTCCTGACCGTAGCCCCCGAGACCGTGGCGGCGCGCTACGAGTACGTCGGCCAGGCCGAGGCCTCGCGCTCGGTCGAAGTCCGCTCGCAGGTCACGGGGGTGGTGGTCGCGCGCCCCTACGCCGAAGGCACTGACGTCGCCAAAGGCACGCTGCTGTTCCGGATCGACCCCACGACCTACGAGGCGGCCTACCGCAGCGCCCAGGCGCGGCTCGCGAACGCCGAACGGAACCTGGCGCGCCTCAAATCGCTGCTCGCGTCCCGCGCCGTCGCCCAGAAGGACGCCGACGACGCCCAGACGGCGTTCGATCAGGCGCAGGCGGCGGTCGACCAGACGAAGAAGGACTATGACGACACCTCCGTCCGCGCCGAGATCGCTGGACGCGTCGGACGCGCCCGGCTGGAGCTGGGCGGACGCGTGACCGGACCCGGCGATCTGCTCACGACGGTCGAGCAGGTGGACCCGATCTACCTGAACTTCAGCCCCTCGGATCAGGACATTCTCCGCTGGCGGCGCGACGCCGCGACGGGTCAGCTGCTGATGCCACGGAGCATGTCGGTTCAGGTGGTGCTCGCCGACGGGACGGTCCTGTCCGAGCCGGGGAAGCTGAACTTCGTCGACCTCGCGTTGCAGCCGGAGACCGGGACGCAGCAGCTCCGCGCGGTCCTGCCGAACCCGAAACACGTGCTGCTCCCCGGGCAATTCGTGCGGCTGCGGCTGCTGGGCTTGAAGATCCCGAAGGCGATTCTCGTCCCGCAGCGCGCCGTGCAGCAGGGCCTGGGGGGCGCGTTCGTGTACGTCGTAGCCGATAGCGGCAAGGTCGCGGTGCGCAACGTGGTCGCGACGTCCTGGGATGGCGGGTCATGGCTGATCGCGGAAGGGCTACAGAGTGGAGATCGCGTGATCGTGGATGGTGTCCAGAACGCGGCCCCCGGGGCGCCGGTCAAGGCGGTGGCCTACCAGCCGCCCGCGGACAGCGCCGCGAGGGTCCCGTGAGCAACGCCCCGGAGATCCGCAACGTCTTCATCCGGCGCCCGATCTTCTCGGGCGTCATCTCGATCGTCATCGTGCTGCTGGGGCTGTTCGCGCTCCGCACGCTCCCGGTGAACAGCTACCCGGCGCTCACGCCGCCCGAGATCCAGGTGCAGGCGGTCTACCCGGGCGCGACGGCGCAGGACGTCGCCACGGCCGTGGCCGCGCCGATCGAGCAGCAGCTCTCGGGGCTCGACGGGTTGCTGTACTTCAAGTCGTCGAACTCGAGCGCCGGCGTCATGAACCTGTCGGTCTACTTCGACGTCTCGCGCAACCCGGACCTCGCGGCGGTGGACGTGCAGAACCAGATCGCGCTCGCCGAGCCGCAGTTGCCCCAGGAGGTCGTGCGTAACGGGATCACGGTGCAGAAGCGCCAGACGGCCATCCTCGTGGTGGGCGCGCTCACCGCCGACGACCCGCGCTTCGACGCCGAATACCTGAGCAACTATTCGAAGATCTACGTCCAGGACGAGCTCAAGCGCATTCCGGGCGTGGGCGACGCGCAGACGGTGGGCCAGCTCGAGTTCTCGATGCTCCTGAGCCTCGACCCCGATCGCATGGCGCAGCTCGGGTTGACCGTGTCGGACGTGGCCGCCGCGGTGCAGGAGCAAAACGCTACGAACCCGGCCGGACGTATCGGGCGCGAGCCTGCGCCGCCGGGTACCCAGCTCACCATCCCCGTCGTCACGGCGGGCCGGCTCAAGGATCCCGCCGAATTCGGGCAAATCATCCTGCGGGGGCGGCCGGACGCCTCGCTGGTGCGCCTCCACGACATCGGCGAGGTCCACTTGGGGGCCCGCAACTATGACGTCGTGGGGCGGCTCGACGGCAAGCCCACGGCCCTGTTCCTCGTCTTCCTGCGACCGGGAGCGAACGCGCTCCAGGTCAAACAGGCCGTGCTGCACCGCATGGGCGAGCTGGCCAAGAGCTTTCCCTCAGGCGTCCACTGGTCGGTGCCGTTCGACACGACCCCGTACATCACCGCCTCCATCTACGAGGTCGTGAAGACCCTGTTCGAGGCGATGCTGCTCGTGACCCTCGTGGTCTTCGTCTTCCTGCAGAGCTGGCGGGCGACCCTCATTCCCGTCCTCGCCGTGCCCGTCTCGGTCATCGGCGCGTTCTTCGGCATGCAGGCACTCGGCTTCTCGATCAACCTGCTCACCCTGTTCGGCCTGGTGCTGGCGATCGGCATCGTGGTGGACGACGCGATCGTCGTGATCGAGAACGTGGAGCGTATCATGGCGAGCGAGGGCGTCTCGCCCGCCGTAGCGGCGGACCGGGCCATGCGCCAGGTGAGCCGGGCGCTGATCGCGATCGTGCTGGTGCTGTGCTCCGTCTTCGTCCCCGTGGCCTTCCTGGGAGGCATCACGGGCCTGATGTACCGGCAGTTCGCCATCACGATCGCGATTGCGGTCGTCCTCTCGGGGATCGTGGCGTTGACGCTCACCCCGGCGCTGTGTGCCGTGCTGCTCAAGCCCAGTCACCCCGGACCCAAGTCCGGGGTGGCGCTGGGCCGGTTCTTCTCAGGGTTCAACCGTGGCTTCCGGGCCTTCACGGAGCGCTACCTCGGCGCGGCGGGCCGTGTGATCGACCGCCCCCGCACATTCTTCGCCGCCTTTGGCGTCGTCGTCGCGCTGGTCTTCGTGCTCATCCGCAGCGTGCCCAGCGGGTTCATCCCCAGCGAGGACAAGGGCTACTTCGCGATGCTCGTCGCGTTGCCGGACGACGCGTCGCGCCAGCGCACCGAAGCAGTCGTCGGTGGGATCGAAGGCTTCTTGAAGCAGCAGCCGGCCATCAATCACGTCGTGGCGCTCGTCGGGCTGGACTTCATCCAGAACGCGAACCAGACGAATGCCGCGATCATCTTCGTCAACATGAAGCCCTGGGACGACCGCTCGTCCCGGAGAGACCAGATCAACGCAGTGCTCGGCGCGGTGAACGGCTATCTGTTCGGCATGCGCGACGCCCGCGGGTTCGCGTTCAATCTGCCGGAGATCATCGGCCTGGGCACGAACGCGGGCCTCGAAATGAACCTGCAGGATCGCGGGGTCAACGACGTGCAGCGGTTCGCCGCGCTCGTCAACGATTTCACGCGCGACGCGAACGGCAGCCCCGACCTGCGGGGCGTGTACTCGACGCTCCGGGTGAACACGCCACAACTGTACGTCCAGGTGGACCGCGAGAAAACGAAGGCGCTGGGGATCTCGCTCACGGACTTGTTCCAGACGCTCCAGGCGTTCCTCTCGACGCTCTACATCAACGATTTCAACCTGTACGGGAAGACCTACCGGGTGCAGGCGGAGGCGCAGCCCAGGTTCCGCCAGACGCCGGAGGACATCGGCCGCCTGTACGTACGCGGCCCCGATCAGCACATGGTGCCGGTCTCCGCGCTCACGCGCACGGAGTTCCAGGTCGGGCCGAGTGTGCTGACGCGCTTCAACGGCTTTACGTCGGCGCTCGTGATCGGCGCGCCCGCCCCGGGCAAGAGCTCCGGCCAGATGCTCGATGCGGTCGAACGGCTCGCGCAGCAGAAGTACGGTAGTCAGGGCGTGGGCTACGCCTTCAGCGGCCAGTCCTATCAGGAGCGCGCCTCGGGCGGCCAGGGCGGGCTCGTGTTCGGGCTCGGGCTCGTGATGGTGTTCCTGGTGCTCGCGGCGCAGTACGAGAGCTGGTCGATCCCATTCGCCGTGCTCTTGGCCGTGCCGTTCGGCACATTCGGCGCGCTGCTCGGCGTGTGGCTGCGCGGCATGCCGAACGACGTGTACGTGCAGATCGGCCTCATTGTCGTGGTGGGTCTCGCGGCGAAGAACGCGATCCTGATCGTCGAATTCGCCAACGAGCTGCGCGCCCAGGGTCGCTCCATCAAGGAAGCGGCGCTCGAAGCCGGCCGGGAGCGGCTGCGGCCGATCCTGATGACCTCGTTCGCGTTCATTCTCGGCGTAGCGCCCTTGCTCACGTCGAGCGGCGCCGGAGCGGCGAGCCGCCACTCGATCGGCACGGGTGTGTTCTTCGGCATGCTGGTCGCGACCTCTGTCGGGATCTTCTTCATCCCGTTGTTCTTCACGGCGATCAAGGCCTTGAGCGAGCGGGGCGTGTTCGGCCGCCGGGCGAGTGCCGTCGTCCCGCAAGCGGCGCCGCTCGCCGTGGAGGGCGACTGACATGCGACGCGTCGTCTTGCTCGCGTCCGTCGCGCTGATCGCCCTCGCGGAGGCGTGTGCGCTGGGACCGCGCTATCGCCGGTCCGCCGCCGGCATGCCGGACGGCTGGCGGCGGCCCGCGGCGTCGGAAGACTCGCTGCGGTCGTTCTACGACTCGCTGCGCACCGCCCGCGACACGCTGCTGCCGGCCGGGACCGACACGGCGCGGGTGCCGTTTGCGTACGATACCACGCTGCCGGGTCCGCGCGGGGACTCAGGGGGAGCGCTGCAGTGGCTCGACCTGATCCAGGATTCCGTGCTGCGCCAGCTCGTGGACACCAGCCTCCAGGCGAACCGCGACGTCCGCACCGCGCTCGCCGTGATCGACGAGTTCCGCGCCCAGTACCGGGCCACGCGGGGCGCGCTCCTGCCCGAGCTGACGGCGAACGGGCAGGCCGGCCGCAACCAGCAGGTGTTCGGCACGTTCGGGTCGTTCATCTACGATTCGTACCGGGCGACGGCGGACCTGAGCTGGGAGCTCGATCTCTGGGGCCGGCTGCGCCGCAGCACGAGCGCGGCGGGCGCGGATCTCGTGGCGCGGGAGGAAGACCGGCGCGCGCTGCAGTTGGCGCTGATCGGCGACGTGGCGACCGCGTACTTCGATCTCCGCGCGGCCGACTTGAACCTCGCGATTGCGCGGCGCACGCTCGACTCGCGGCGCCAAACGCTCGCGCTCGCCCGGCAGCGGCTCGACCGTGGCTTGATCTCGGAGCTGGACGTCCGCCAATTCGAGGCCGATGTCGCGACTCCCGCAGCGAGCGTCGCCGACTTTGAGCGCCAGGTGGCCCAGCAGGAGAACGCCCTGAGCGTCCTGGTGGGCCACAACCCTGGCGCCATCGGGCGGGGCCGCGCCCTCACCGAGATGGCGGCGCGGATCCCCGTGCCAGCCGGCGTGCCCTCCGCCCTGCTCGGCAACCGCCCCGACGTCCGGAGCGCCGAAGCGACCCTGCGCGGCGCCACGGCGCGGATCGGCGTGGCACAGGCCGCTTGGTTGCCGACCTTCACGATCACCGGTCAGTACGGCACCCAGAGCACGGAGTTCTCCAAGTGGTTCGCGTCCGGCACTAACATCTGGCAGGCGTTCGCCGGCGTCTCGATCCCGCTGTTCAGCCAGGGACGGCCGGGGGCGGGCGAGCAGGTCAACATCGCCCGGGCGCGGGCATCGCAGGCGCGGTCGCGCTACGAGCAGACGGTGCTCGTCGCCCTGCGCGAAGTGGAAGACGCGCTCGTGGGATTGCGTACCGCCCAGGATCGCAGCTCGGCGCAGGAGCGCCAGGTGATCGCGTTGCGCCGGGCGCTCGACCTCGCCACCATGCGGTACCAGAACGGCGTGTCGAGCTACCTCGACGTGCTGGACGCGCAGCGCGGCCTGTTCGGCGCGGAGCTCGCCCTCACCCAGGCCGAGCGGGATCAGCTCGTCGCCGCGGTGCAGCTGTATCGCGCCGTCGGCGCCGGGTGGCCCGCCGCCAAGCCATGAGCCACAACCGGGCGGTGCGTACGCGTTCCCGAAACGGCGCGCGCCGCCCGGCGGCCGACTCCCTCGTGTTCTCGTTCCTGAGCGCGGCCGACGCGGTGGAGGCACGCCTGGAAGCGGCCTTGAGCCAGACCGGGTTGTCGCTCGCGAAGCTCGCGGTGCTGCATCTCCTGGCGGACGCGAAGGAGGCGCTGCCCCTGTCCGATCTCGCCGCGCGCCAGCACTGCGTGCGCTCCAACATCACCCAGCTGGTCGATCGCCTGGAGAAGGACGGCCTGGTCCGCCGGCGCGCCGATCTCGCCGACCGCCGCAGTGTGCTGGCCGAGCTCACCCCGGCGGGCCGGCAGGCCCATGCCAGGGGCGTACGTGCGCTGGCCGACGCGCAACGCGCCGTCGTGAGGGCGCTCAAGGCGGGCGAGGCGACGAGCCTCCAGAACGCCCTCAGCGCCCTGAGCTCCTGACTCGTTCTCCCACCATAGAAAGGGGATTCCCGTGGTCTACCTCGTCCCCGTAGGTCGATTCCTTTATTCCGCCATCTTCTTGATGACGGTGTTGGGGCATTTCTCGGCAGCCTACATCGGGTATGCCGCCCAGCAGGGAGTGCCCGCCGCGGGGCTCCTGGTCCCGCTGTCGGGCGTGATCGCCACGCTCGGAGGGTTGAGCGTGACGTTCGGCTACAAGGCAAAATTGGGCGCGTGGCTGCTGGTCCTGTTCCTGGTGCCGGTGACGCTCGCGATGCACAACTTCTGGGCGGTAACCGACCCGATGATGCGCGGGGTGCAGATGGCGTTGTTCATGAAGAACGTGTCCATGCTGGGCGCCGCGCTGCTGATCACGCAAGTTGGCGCGGGCCCCCTGAGCCTGGACGCGCGGTATTATTCTCGTCATTGATGACCAACCGCGCGCGCAAGCGGCCGCGCCGCCCGCCGGCGCCCGACGTGCTGGTCTTCTCGCTCCTCGGAGCCGCGGGAGCGGTCGAGGCGCGGCTCGAAGCCGCCGTGAGCCCGTTGGGGCTGTCCCTCGCCAAGCTGGGGTTACTGCGACTGCTGGCCGAGGCGAAGCAGCCGCTGCCGCTCTCCGAGCTGGCCCAGCACCAGCGCTGCGTGCGATCCAACATCACTCAGATCGTCGGTCGGCTCGAGAAGGACGGGTTGGTCCGCCGGCGGGCGGACGCTGCCGACCGCCGGAGCGTGCGCGCCGCCCTCACGCCGGCCGGCGAGCGGGCGTACGCCAGAGGGATGCGGGCGCTCACCCAGGAGCAACGCGCCATCGCGGGCGCGCTCAGAGCGACGGAGGCCGGTAATCTCCAGGCCATCCTGGAGGCGCTGGCGCGCTGAGCCGCGCGCCCGGGCGGGGCCGCTACATTCTGCTGCTATGGCGCCCGCCATCACGGCCGATCGGCTCAGCAAGACCTTCAAGGTCAAAGTGCGGGACCCCGGGCTCAAGGGCGCGCTCCAGGCGCTCCTCAAGCCCCGCTACCGCGACGTCCACGCCGTGCGCGATGTGACGTTCGCAATCGAGCCGGGGGAAATCGTCGGGTTCCTCGGACCGAACGGCGCGGGCAAGACCACGACGCTCAAGATGCTCGCGGGCCTGCTGTACCCCACGAGCGGCCGGGTCGCCGTGGCCGGTTTCGCACCCTGGGGCGGCGGCCCCGCCTTCAAGCATCGCATCGCCCTGGTGCTCGGCAACCGCCAGCAGCTGGTGTGGGACCTTCCGCCGGAAGAGACGTTCCAGCTCAACCGTGCCATCTACGACATCGCCGAGCCCGATTACCGCGAGCGGCTTGCGGAGCTCGTCGCCCTGCTCGAGCTGGGTGACCTGCTCGACAAGCCGGTGCGCCAGCTGTCGCTCGGCGAGCGCATGAAGTGCGAGCTCGCGGCCGCCCTGCTGCATCGCCCGCCGATCCTGTTCCTGGACGAGCCGACGCTGGGACTCGACGTCACCGCCCAGGAGGCAATCCGCCGCTTCCTCACGCAGTACCGCGACCGCCACGGCGCGACGGTGCTGCTCACCTCCCACTACATGCAGGACGTGACGGCGCTCGCCTCGCGCGTCCTGATAATCAACCGCGGCCGGCTGCTGTACGACGGGGCCCTCGCCGCCCTGGTGGCGCGCATCGCCCGCACCAAGCGGATCGAGCTCGTGCTCGCCGACGGCGTCACGGCGGAGGCGCTCGCCGCGTTCGGCGCCGTGAAGGAGTTCCGGTTCCCCAACGCGGTGCTGGAGGTGCCACGCGAAGACGCGGCCGCGACGAGCGCGCGGCTGCTCGCGGCGCTCCCCGTCGCCGACCTGTCGATCGAGGATCCGCCGATCGAAGACGTGATCCGGGTGGCGTTCGCCCGCGGCGTCGAGGAGAACGAGTGATCCGCCGCTACGTGGCCCTGATCCGCAACGCCTGGCTCGTCGACCTGCAGTACCGCGCCTCCATCGTCCTGTGGCTGTTGTGGGGCGTGACCGAGCCGGCCGTGGCGCTCGGCATCTGGTGGGGGATCGCGGGGGACGGACAGGTCGCGGGCTACGCGCGGGCCGATTTCGCCCGCTATTTCTTCGCCCTGATGCTGGTGAACCAGCTCACCATCGCGTGGGATTCCTGGTACCTGGACGGCTGGATCCGCGAGGGCGAGCTCAACTTCCGGCTGGCGCGGCCGCTGCACCCGGCGCACGAGGCGGTCGCCGAGAACATCGCGTACAAGGCGCGCACCGCCGGAATGATCCTCGTGGTGTGGCTCGTCGTGTCGCTGGTGTGGCCGGCGGTCCGGTTGCCCGTCGCGCCGGGGCGCTGGGCGCTCACCGCCGCTGCCGTGCTGCTCGCCGCCGCGATGCGGTTCTTCATCAGTTTCACGACGGGCCTGCTGGCGTTCTGGACGACGCGCGCGACCGCGATCATGGAGCTGCACGCCGGCGTGTCGCTGTTTCTCTCGGGCCGGCTCGCGCCGCTCGCGCTGCTCCCGCCCGCGGTCGCCGGCGTCGCGGCGCTCTCGTGGTTCCCGTACATGCTCGCCTTTCCGGTCGAGCTCCTGACCGGCGCCGCACAGGGCCCGGCGGTCGTGCAAGGCTTCGCGGGCCAGCTCGTGTGGCTCGGCGTCTGGATCGCGGCGTATCACGTCACGTGGACCCGGGGGCTGCGGCGCTACGGAGCGGTGGGGGGATGAGAATCCGCGTTCTCGTCGCCCTCTGGCGCATCAACCTCGCCGAAGAGCTCCAATACCGCGCCAACTTCGTGGCGAGCGTGCTCGGCACCTTCTTCTGGATCGGCACGGCGCTGCTCACCCTGGCGGTGTTTTTCTCTCACACGACGCGACTCGGCGGCTGGGACTACTGGGAGGTCGTGGTGCTGCTCGGCGTGTTCAACGCACTCACGGGCGTGATCGAGGCCGTGTTACGGCCGGGGATCGGCCGGCTGGCGGGAGAGGTGCGGAGCGGGGGCCTCGATCTCGTGCTCGCGAAGCCGGTGGACGCCCAGGGGTTCGTGTCGTTCCGCCGGCTCGACATCTGGCGGCTCTCGGACGTCGTGCTCGGGCTCGCGCTCGCGGGCTACGCGCTCCACCGGCTGGGCCAGACGCCGACGCTGGCGCAGCTTGCGGCTTTCGGCCTGGCTCTTACGGCTGCCGCCGTGGTCGTCTACGCGCTGTGGGTGACGCTCATGAGCCTGGCGTTCTGGTTCGTGTCGGTCGAGAACCTGTCGGTCCTGTTCGACGCGGTGTACGAGGGCGCCCGCTACCCCGTCTCCGCGTACCCCGCGGCGCTGCGATTCCTGTTCGTCTACCTGATTCCGATCGCCTGGACCACCACGATCCCCGCCTCCGCCCTGACCGGCCGGCTGCGGCCCGAGATCGGGCTCGTCGCCGCCCTGGTGGCCGGCACGGCGCTCGCGCTGGCGCGCCTGGTATGGCGGACGGCGCTGAAGCGTTACACCGGGGCGAGCGGGTGACCGGGGCTGCCTACTTGTCCGTCCACACAGCCAGCTCGTTCCCGCTCGGATCGCTGAAGTGGAACCGGCGGCCGCCCGGGAACGGGTAGGTCTTGCGGACGATCTTCCCGCCCGCCTGCTTGACCTTAGCCTCGACGTCTTCCAAACCGGCGGCGTAGATCACCACCAGCGGATTGGCGGGCCGGACGAGCGCGTCCTTCGTGAAGCCGCCGCTCAGGCGGCCGTCCTGGAAGCTCGTGTAGTCGGGTCCGTAATCCTCGAAGCGCCACCCGAAGACCTGTTGATAGAATTGCTTGGTCCGGGCGATGTCCGTCGCGCCGAACTCGATATAGTCGACCTGCCGGTCGTGATCGGCCTGCGTCATTGCGATCCTCGGAGCGGGGTGTCCGATAAGCTGCACCGCTCCCGCCGGACACGCAAAGCCCCGCGATCGCGCGGCGATCGCGGGGCGGGTTCGAGTGCGTGGATCGGCTTTAGGACCGCGTCACAGTGTATTGCCCGCAGGCCGTGAACGCGATCGTCACGTTCGACGTGGTGCCGTTGCGGATGACCGTGGTCTTGATCGTGCCGGCGTCGAACTTCGGGCGCACCGTGCAGCTCGCGTTGTAATGCAGCAGCGGGTCGGTCGAAACGGTCAGAGAATACGAATTCGTGCCGTGCGTCCATGTCGACGTGCCGTCGATGCTCAGCGTGCCGCTCGGCAACCGTATGTCCGGCTGGATCGAGCCTGCTGCGTCCGCCGTGAACGTGCTGTTCCACGTGCGATCGTGGCTCGCCGTGCTGCCGTCGGGGAACGTGTAGGTGCTCTTGAAGTCCTTCTCGATCTGCGAGATCACCGACGCGTCCCGATCGGTCTCGCGCGTGCCGTTCACCACGAGCGAACGGACCTTGCCGTCACGTACGTGCACCCACGTGAGATCGGTGAATACGGTCTTCACCGAGCGGTCCGCGACCGCCGGGGTCGGGTCGACGATGTCGATCGTCCCGCGGACTGTGTCGGCCTCGCTCCCCATCGCGAACCCGCAGTCGGTGAACGCGATGCGCACCGAGTCGGGCACCCGGTCCCCGTCCACGTTCGCCGGCGACGCGGGGCTGCGGGTGGGCATGCAGAACCCGTCACCCGCTCCGAACGGGGTGATCGGCGCGCCCAGCCCGGGGAGGAACATCCCGCTCGATAGGGTCGCGCCGTCGAGCTCGCCTTGCGCATCGGCGGCGACGGCCTCTCCCATCATGTTGGCTTCGGGCAGACTCAAGGCTGGATTGGTCGATCCGGAAGAAACCGGCGCGGTGGTTTCGTGCGTGCACGCGGCCACCGCAGCGAGCGCGGCGGCCGCGACGCCGGCGACGAGCCGGCGCAGACAGCGAGTGGGCGGCATGACAGGTCCTCCTGAGCGGTCTGTAGCGGGTGGCGTCCTACTGTTGAAGAGTGTGGACGGTACCCAGGCGGTAACGTTAAGGTCCGCTGGAAAGACGCAAAATGAGACGCCGTCAGCCGAGGATCTGATCAATGGTCCGGAGCTCGGCGGCGCTGAAGCTGCGGTTCCCGAGCGCTGCCACCGCGTCGTCGACGTGCCCCGGTCGGCTGGCGCCGATCAGCGCCGACGTCACTTCGGGGTGACGCAGCACCCAGGCCAGGGCCATCTGGGCCAGTGTCTGGCCGCGCGCGCGGGCGCACTCGTTCAGCCGGCGCACCTTCGCCAAGACGTCCTCCGTCACCTCCTCGCGCTTCAAGAAGCCGTGCGGCTTGGCGGCGCGGGAATCCGCCGGAATGCCTGAGAGATAGCGATCGGTGAGCAGGCCTTGCGCCAGCGGCGAGAACACGATGCACCCGATCCCCTGCTCGCGCAGCGCGGCGAGCAGGCCCGGCTCGATCCAGCGATTGAACATGCTGTACTTGGGCTGGTGGATCAGGCACGGGGTCCCCAAGGCGCGCAGGATCCCCGCGGCCTCCCGGGTCTGCTCCGGCGTGTACGACGAGATCCCGGCGTACAGGGCCCGGCCGCTGCGCACGGCGTGATCGAGCGCGCCCAGGCTCTCCGCGAGCGGCGTCCGCGGATCGGGACGGTGGTGATAGAAGATGTCGACGTAGTCGAGTCCCATGCGGCGCAGGCTCTGGTCGAGGCTCGCGAGCAGGTACTTGCGGGACCCCCACTCGCCGTACGGCCCCGGCCACATGAGGTATCCCGCCTTCGTCGAGATGATCAGCTCGTCGCGATACTGCGCCATATCGCGCCGCAGGATCCGGCCAAACGTCGTTTCCGCGGACCCCGGTGGCGGACCGTAATTGTTCGCCAGGTCGAAGTGCGTGATCCCCAGATCGAACGCGCGTAGCACCATGGCACGCGAATTAGTGAACCGATCGACGCCGCCGAAGTTGTGCCACAGCCCGAGCGAGATAGCTGGGAGTTCGACGCCGCTCTCCCCACAGCGCTGGTACGCCATGGCACCATATCGGGTCTCGGCTGGGCGGTGGGGCATAGTGGGCCGCATAAGCTGCATCGTCCGTTGCACTCTCCGCCAGGACGGGTAGGTTAGCCGTCGCTTTCGAACCGGGTCCCCGTGCCAACCGCCTTTCCTTCAGTGTGCGTCGTGCTCGCCGCCGCGGCGGTCTTCCCCGCCGCCCGCTCGCGGGCGCAGGCCGCGCCCCGCGCCGGCGACTGGCCCGCGTACGGCCACGACGCCGGCGGCACGCGCTACTCACCGCTCGCCGAGATCACACCCCGCAACGTCACGCAGCTTCGCGTCGCCTGGGTGTATCGCACCGGAGACTACCTGCGCGACCGGGGCCGGTTTGAGGCCGCCCCGCTCGTGGTGGACGGAACGCTCTACGTCTCGACGCCGCTGGGCCGCGTGATCGCGCTCGACCCGCAGCGCGGGACCGAGCGGTGGCGCTACGACGCGCGCGTCTCGCTCGAGGGAGACTACGGCGACTTCGCGAACCGCGGCGTGGCGACCTGGCTCGATCAGGCCCGCGCGAAGGCCCTGCCCTGCCGGCGCCGCATCTTTCTGGCGACGGTCGACGCCCGGCTTGTCGCGCTCGATGGCCGCACCGGCCGGCCGTGCGCCGACTTCGGGTCGCGAGGCGAGGTGGACCTGGCGGGCGGATTGCGTCACTCGCCCGCCTATCACTGGGAGTACGGGGTCACGTCGCCCCCAACCATGGCAGGGGGCATCGTGATCGTCGGGTCGGCGGTGAGCGACAATCAGCGGGTCGACGCGCCGGAGGGCGTGGTGCGCGCGTTCGACGCCCGGACCGGCCGGCTGCGCTGGAGCTGGGACCCGGTTCCGGCCGCACTCAACGCCGGCGCCGCCAACGCCTGGTCGGTCCTCTCCGCCGACCCGGAGCGCGATCTGGTCTTCGTTCCCACGGGCAGCGCCAGTCCGGACTTCTACGGCGGCGAGCGCCCCGGAGCCAACGCCCACGCCAATTCCGTGGTCGCGCTGCGGGCGTCCACGGGCCGCCTCGTCTGGTCCTTCCAGGTGGTGCACCACGACCTGTGGGATTACGACGTGCCCGCACAGCCGGTGCTGTTCACGCTGCGGCGCGGCGGCTCCGCCGTCCCCGCCGTCGCCGTCGCGACGAAAATGGGACACCTCTTCATTCTCGACCGCCGTACCGGAGCGCCGCTCGTTCCGGTCGAGGAGCGCCCGGTTCCGGCGAGCGACGTGCCGGGCGAGGCGGCGTGGCCGACCCAGCCGTTTCCGGCGCCGGCCCTCCGGCTCGCGCCCGAGAGCCTCTCGGCGGCCGAAGCGTTCGGTGCTAGGCCTGAGACTCGGCGACAGTGTCGCGACCGCATCGCGGCGCTACGCTACGAAGGGGTCTTCACGCCACCGTCGCTCCGCGGAACCATCATCTTCCCCGGCGACATCGGCGGCATGAACTGGTCGGGCGTCGCCGTCGACGAGCGGCGCGGTGTGCTGATCGCGCCGACCAACCGGCTCGCGATGGTCGTCACGCTCATCCCCCGCGACGGCCTCATGGCGGCGCGCCACGCGCACCCGCACAGCGAGATCAGTACACAGCGCGGCACACCCTACGGAATGATGCGCGACGAGCTGCTCGACTCCGCCGGCGTACCCTGCAATCCGCCGCCATGGGGAACGCTCGCGGCGATCGACCTCGCCGCCGCGCGCGTGAAATGGGAAGTGCCGCTCGGCGCCGTCCCCGGGGTCGCGGCGGGGTCGATCAATCTGGGCGGTGCGATTATCACGGGGGGCGGGCTCGTCTTCATCGCCGGGACGTTCGATCAGCACCTGCGGGCGTTCGACCAAACCACGGGACGGGAGCTGTGGAGCGCCGGCCTCCCGGCGGGCGCGCAGGCGCTGCCGGTCACGTATCTGGCAGGCGGACGCCAGTACGTCGTCGTCGCCGCCGGGGGGCACGACCTGCTGCACACGACGATGGGCGATTACGTGGTGGCGTTCACACTGCCGGGCGCCGGTGCGCCGGTCCCCGACACGGCCGCGGCTCCGGTCGAGGGGGCGTACGCGGGCGAGATCCGGGTCGGCGGTGCCGCGATCGGGCTGGACCTGACGATCGGAGCAGCGGCCGACTCGCTCACCGGGCTCGTCCGCCGGATCGATTCGATTCGGGTCACCGGGCCCGTCACGGTGCGGCGCACGGGGCGGAGCGTGACCATCCGGCTGCCGTTCGACTACCCGGCAAAGCAGTGCGCCGGGACGATCACGGCGACCGGCGAGCAATGGAACGGCGCCCGGCTGCTCGAGGGAGACGTGGAAGTGAGCGGCTCGTGCGGCGGCGGGCCGCCCGAGCACGGGACGTTCGCACTGTGGCGGCGATAAACGAGATCCGGACTGCGCGCGTAGCCTACAAGACTCCCCATCGAGGCTTCCCTTTGCTTGCGACTCCTCGTCTGCTCGCCGCCGCGCTCGCGTGCCTCGCGCCGGCATCGCTTCTGTCCCAGGGTACCCATCCCGGGCTCGATCCCGCGAACCGCGACACGACGTGCGCTCCTTGCCAGGACTTCTACCGCTACGCGAACGGCGGCTGGCTGGTGCGCACTACGCTGCCCCCCGAGTACGCCAGCTACGGCAGCTTCACGGAGCTGGTGGAGCGCAACAACGAGACGCTGCACCGCATCGTCGACCGGCTCGCCGCCGCTGCGCCCGCGACCCCGCAGACCACCGATCGCAAGCTGGGCGCGTTCTACGCGTCGTGCATGGACTCGAGCGCCGTGGAGCGCTCGGGCGCCGGACCCTTGCAGGAGGAGCTGCGCCGCATAGCGGCCATCGCGTCGGCCGGTGACGTGGTGCGTACCGTCGCGCGGCTGCACGGCAGCGGCCGGGAAGCGCTCTTCAACTTCGGCGGCGCCCCGGACTTCAAGAACAGCACCATGACGATCGCTGCTACCTCGCAGGGTGGGCTCGGTCTGCCCGACCGCGACTACTACATCCGCTCCGACTCGACCGCTACGGCGCTGCGCGCCGCGTACCTGCACTACCTGTCGGCCACCCTGCAACTACTCGGCGATCCACCCGCCGCGGCCGACTCCACCGCGGCGCGCGTCGTGGCGCTCGAGACCGCGCTCGCCCGCGCGTCGCTCACCCGGGTCGAGCGACGCGATCCCAATGCCAACTACCACAAAATGCCCCTCGTGGCGGCCGACTCCATCACGCCTCACGTGGGGTGGGCCGCATTCCTGCGCGACGCCGGCGCGCCCCAGACCGACGCGATCAACGTGGGCCAGCCCCGCTTCTTCCGCGCGGTGGACAGCCTCCTCGCGACCGTGCCGCCCGCCGACTGGCGCGACTATCTGCGGTGGCATCTGGTGCGCCAGTCGGCCCAGTGGCTCTCCAGTCCGTTCGTGAACGAGAGCTTTCGCTTCCAGAGCGCCCTCACCGGCGTGAAGGAGCAGCAGCCGCGCTGGAAGCGCTGCCTCCAGGCGGCCAATTCTCTGATGGGCGACGCCGTCGGCCAGGCGTACGTGAAAGAGACGTTCACGCCCGCGGCGCGCCGCCGCGCGGTGGACATGGTCGAGAACCTGATCGCCGCCCTGGACGACCGGCTGCACACGCTCGAGTGGATGAGCGACGCGACCCGCGCTCAGGCGCTCGGCAAGCTGCGCGCGTTCGGCAAGAAGATCGGCTATCCCGACAAGTGGCGGGACTACTCCAAGCTGAGCGTCGACCGCGGACCGTTCATCGCCAACGTGCTGCGCGCCCAGGCGTTCGCCACCCACCGCAACCTGGAGCGCATCGGCAAGCCGGTGGAGCGCGCCGAGTGGCGTATGACGGCGCCGACGGTCAACGCCTCGTACAACCCGTCCCTCAACGACATCACCTTTCCCGCTGGCATTCTCCAGCCCCCCTTTTTCGACCCGGCGGCCGACGACGCGGTGAACTACGGTGGTATGGGCGCCGTCATCGGTCACGAGATGACGCACGGGTTCGACGACCAGGGCCGTCAGTTCGACGCCGTTGGTAACCTGCGTGACTGGTGGTCGGCCGACGACGCGGAGCGCTTCAAGACGCGCGCCGGGCTGGTGGTGCAGCAGTTCGATTCCTACACGGTGGTGGACAGCGCGACCCACGTGAACGGGCGGCTCACGCTGGGCGAGGACATCGCGGACCTGGGCGGCCTCAAGGTCGCCTACGCTGCGTTTCAGCGGGCGCTCGCGGGCCGGCCGCGACCGCCTGACATCGACGGGCTTTCGCCCGAGCAGCGGTTCTTCCTTGCCTGGGCGCAGATCTGGCGGTCCAAGGCGACCGACCAGTACCTGCGGAACCAGGTGACCGTCGATCCCCACGCGCCCGCCCGGTGGCGGGTCATGGGGCCGCTGTCGAACCTGCCCGAGTTCGCTCGGGCGTTCCACTGCCAGACGGGAGATCCGATGGTGCGCCCCGACAGTCTGCGGGCGCAGATCTGGTAGGCGCGGTCGAGGCATGCATCGCTCGCTCGTTTTGCTCGCCATCGCCGCCACGCAGGCCGCCCTGCCCTCGTCCACCGCGGCACAGCGGGTTGCCGACACGGGGTACGCCAAGCGCGAGGCGATGGTCCCGATGCGCGACGGCGTGAAGCTGCGCGTCGTCATCCTCGCGCCGCACGCCGCCACGCCGCTCCCGATGCTCCTGCAGCGCACGCCGTACAACGCCGACGGCGCGATCGGCTTGGCGCGCCGCGCCAAAGATCTCGGGCTGGACGGTTACATCCTCGTCTTTGGCGACATCCGCGGCCGCTTCCGCTCTGAGGGTCGGTTCGACATGAATCGCCCGCCGCGCGCCGGATCTCAGGGGATCGACGAGAGCACCGACGCCTACGACACGATCGACTGGCTCGTGAAAAACGTGCCGAACAACAACGGCAAAGTCGGCACCTTCGGCGTCTCGTACCCGGGCTGGCTCACGGCGGTCACGGGGATGGGCCCGCACCCCGCCCTCAAGGCGATCTCACCCCAGGCGCCGATGGGTGACACTTGGATGGGCGACGACTTCTTTCACCAGGGGGCGTTCCGGCTGAGCTACGGCACCGAGTACACCTGGAGCATGGAGTCCTCCCCCGACCAGAGCGAGGATCCGTCGCCGTCCCGCTACGACCTGTACGAGTGGTACCGCTCGTTCCCGACGCTGGGCGTGCTCGCCCGGACCGTCCGCGCCGAGCGGTGGCCGAGCTGGCACCGGTTCTCAGAGCACCCGGCGTACGACTCGGTGTGGCAGGCTCGCGCGCTGCCGCGTTACATGGGGCACGCGACCGTACCGACGCTGGTGGTGGGAGGATGGTGGGACCAGGAGGACGAGTACGGCCCGCTCGCCCATTATGCCGCGCTCGAGCGCACCGACACCGCGCGACTCGTACACCTGGTGATGGGTCCGTGGTACCACGGGCAGTGGTCCGGCGATTCCGGCGCAGCCCTGGGCAACGTCCGCTTCGGCCGGCCGACCGGAGTCGAGTACCGGGAGCTGCAGTCCCGCTGGTTCGCCCACTGGCTCAAGGGCGAGGGAGACGGGCGCTTCCCCGAAGCGTGGTTGTTCGACGCCGGCACAGACACGTGGCGCACGTTTGATACGTGGCCTCCTGCGAACGCCGTGCGCCGGCGGCTCTACTTCCGCGCCGACGGCGCCCTGTCGTTCGATCCGCCGACGGCGGCCGACGCGAGCGACCAGTTCACCTCCGATCCTGCGCATCCGGTGCCGTACCGCCCGCGACCGGTCGAGCTCACGTATTCGCGCACCTCGCGCTGGCGGCGCTGGGAGACCGAGGATCAGCGGTTCGTGGACGGGCGGCCGGACGTGCTCACCTGGCAGACGGCGTCGCTCACGGCAGACCTGACCGTCGCGGGCGCCGTCATCGCGCACCTCTACGCCGCGACCACGGGTAGCGATGCCGACTGGGTAGCGAAGCTCATCGACGTCTATCCCGATACCGTGCCGGGCCGGCCGGAGATGCAGGGCTACGAGCTGATGGTGACCGGAGACATCATGCGCGGGCGCTACCGCAAGAGCTGGGAGCGTCCGGAGGCAATCCCCCCGAACACGATCCAGCCGTTCACCGTGGACCTGCACCAACAGGCGTACACGTTTCAAAAAGGCCACCGCATCATGGTTCAGGTCCAGAGCAGCTGGTTCCCGCTGTACGACCGGAATCCGCAGACCTTCGTGTCCAACATCTTCCAGGCGCGCGCGGAGGACTACCAAGCGCGGGTGCATCGGGTGTACCGCACGGCGCAGTATCCGTCGAACATGGAGATCGACGTGCTTACCAGTCCCTGACAATCCCGCCGCAACCTTCTGCGGGATGGGAACGTCTTACAGTCATACGCTCCCTCGCCATGCCGTCCGCCAATCGAGCACCCGGAGGACGGTTATGGTTCCTACTCTGATCGAGTCTGCCCGCAAAACCGACAAGCAGCGTATCCTGGGCACCGCAGTGGTCTCGTTCACGATTCACGCGGGCGTGATCGCCGGCGCCGTGTTCGCCACGCTGCAGGCCAAAGCGATCGACCAGACGGTCAAGATGGACACCACGATGGTGCTGCTCACGCCGCAGCAGCAGCCCAGGCCCGAGCTACAACCCGCGCAGCTGGACGTGCCGGTGCGGGGGTTTCAGACCGTGGTGGTGCCGCCGGAGATTCCCACCGACATCCCCCCGGTCGACCTGCACCAGCGATTCGACCCAAAGGACTACTCCGGCGCGGGCGTCGAGGGTGGCCGTGCGAACGGTGTCGTGCCCGACGACAACCCCGTCTATGTGGAGGCCGTCGTCGAGCAACGGCCCGAGCTGCTGTCAGGCCCTCCGCCCTACCCCGAGCTGCTGCGCGGGGCAGGCATACGCGGCCGCGTGGTAGTTCAGGCGATCGTCGACACCACCGGACGCCTCGAGCCCAGCTCGGTAAAGATCGTCCAGACCCCCCACCCCGGGTTCGGGCCCACCATCAGGCGGTGGGCGGCGAGCGCCCTGTTCCGTCCCGCGCGGTTGCAGGGTCGCGCGGTCCGGGTGTGGGTCCGGCTGCCGCTCGACTATTCCGTGTCCCAGAACTAAACGTTCGTGGCGGGCGCGCTATGTCGCGGCGGTGACACACCAGAATCTTGACGGGCGATACTCTAACCCGTAGCTTCGCCGCGACACGCACACGCAACTGGCCCGGAGGTGTACTGTGGCGACGAACGTCAAGGAGTTCTTGGAGAGCTACGAGCTGTACGAGAGGTTCGACCCACACACGCTGGCCTGGTGGAAGAGCAATTGGCCCGAGACGGTCAACCTGCCGTGCCGGAGGTGCGGAGAGAAGCGGTCGCACACACTCTGGCCCACCAAGGTGGCGGGGTTCAGCCTCGACTCCGGCGTATACATGATCCACGGGACCTGCGAGCAGTGCGGTAACAACGGAGTGATGTTCTGGGTCGAGTACAGCAACGCAACACCCACCAGCCCCCCAGCCGTGCCCGCACGGGGATCATGTCGCCAGCGGGCAACGAGTTACCTCCGGGCGCCGGCCAGCTCGCCTGCTATTTGCCCCGACAAGCCGGGCGCTGGACCGTCAGCGAGGGGGGGAAGCATGATTGCCGATCTAGGTGAGTGGCTGGGCCTCGGGCCCTATTGTTGGGAAGCAACGCCGTTCTTTTTGGCCAGCGTCACCACGTGTCTCGGAGTCATCGGTGCGGCCTTCTCGGAGCGCGTGCACACACAGCGGTGGATTCGCTACCGCATCGAGCTGGCCGACGACCTGCCCGTTTCGCCCGGCGTCCACCTGACGCCGGTGACCGACGCCATCATCCGTGCGCTGCGCCGCCACCCCGACCACGCCGAAAACCAGCTCACGTCGGGGTTCAGGTTCTGGGATCGCGGCCTCAGACGAGCGTACGTCTGGATGGACCAGGAGCAACCGTTGTGCATTCAGTGGCTCCTCACCGACGCGGACCGGCCACAGCTTCGCACGCTCGACGAGTGGGCGGGGATGTATCCCCCGTTGGTCGCCAACGTCGGCCAGGTCGAGAACCTGTACGCGTTCTCGACAGCGCGACGGAAGGGGGTCGCTACCCAATTCGAGTACGCGCTGTACCACGAGGCGCGGCGCGTGGGATTGCGAGAGCTCGTCACCCACATTCACGAGGCCAACGCCGCGGCGCGGGGCTGGGCGGAACGGACCGGCTGGCGGCCGTACGGCGCCATCACTCGCTACCAGCTGGACGTCCATGGATTGAGGACGTACGCCCTGTACTTGCACTCGAGCAGCGACCGCGCCGCGCTCAGGCTCCACCGCACACTCCAGGTGTGACCAACCCAACCGAGGGTTCCGCGGCGTAACTGGGGCGGTATGTTCGAGACCTCCACGCCTCCCCGGAGCGCCCATGACCACCTGGCACCGCATCGGAACGCGCGACGAGCTGCTCGCGCGCGTCCCCTTCTCCGTCAAGCTCGAGCGGCATCAGATCGCGGTGTTCCGGCATGGGGGTCGTTTCACCGCCATCTCCAACATCTGCAATCACCGGGGGGGACCGCTGTGCGAGGGCCGGGTGCGCGAGGAATTCGTGATGTGCCCCTGGCACGGGTGGGAGTACAGCGTGGTCACCGGCAAAGGGCCCGCGGGTTACGATGAGGAGCAGGTGCCGTCGTTCGCGGTCGAGGAGCGCGTGGACGGGGTGTACGTCCAGACCCCGCCCGTGATGCCGCGCAAGCTCGTCGAGCACAAGCCGTCCCACCTGCTCGAGGCGCACCCCAAACCCGCTGGGGCGCCGCCCCGGGTGCTCGGCATCTCCACGACCGCAATGGACGAAGCCAACCCGCGCTTCTCCACATCGGATGCGCTGCTCGATCATGCCATGGAGATGGCACGCGAGCTCGCGGCCGATACCCAGCTGATCCGGCTGCGTGACCTCAAGTTCCAGCATTGCGAGGGGAACTACTCCAAGGCGTCGCACGCCTGCACCTGGCCCTGCGCCATCACCGAGCGCGATCCCGAGGACCAGCTGACGGCCGTGTACGAAGGCCTGGTGCACTGGGCGGACGTCGTGATCATCTCCACGCCGATCCGCTGGGGCAACGCCTCCTCGCTCTACTACAAGATGGCCGAGCGGCTGAACTGCGTGCAGAATCAGATCACCATCCACAACAACCTGCTCATCAAGCACAAGGTGGCCGCGCTCATCATCACCGGCGGGCAGGACAACATTCAGGCCGTCGCCGGTAACATGCTCACCTTCTGGTCCGAGCTCGGCTTCGTGTTTCCGCAGTTTCCGTTCATCGCGCACTCGCGCGGCTGGGACGCCGAGGACATGCAGAACAACGTGCGCCAGGTGAGGGCGAGCGACGCGCTGCGGGAGGCGGCGCGCGAGCTGCTGACCCGGGCCATGGACTTCTGGAAGGTGCTGGATCAGAACCGCGCCATGATGGACAAGCCGATGGAGCGCGCCGGGCGCAAGGCCAATCCTCTGGTGAATCCCGAGGAGGCGATCGTATGAGCCGCCGCCTGCAGATCGCGCAGGCGTACGAGAAGGCGCTGTTCGCCGGCGATCGCGCCGCGGTCGGCAGGCTGTTTCATGACGACGTCGTGTACTGGGTGGCCGGCGCGCCACCGCTCGGCGGCGCATGGCAGGGTCGGGAGCGCGTGCTCGACGCGCTGTCGAACCGCGAGCCGGGTCTCGGGACCGCCGACTGGGGCTCCGAGGACGTGTGGCGCGACTGGTACGACGCCGATGACCGCGTGATCGTGGAAATCCGCGAGCGGTCCTGGCTCAAGCGCGCGCCGCAGGATGTCATGGACCAGCGCACCTGCTGCGTGATCCGGTTCCGGGGAGACCGGATCAGTGAGATACGAGACTACACCGACAGTCACATCTACGAGGAGTTCCTGAAGCGGCACCGCGCCGACCTGCCGAAGTTCGCGGGGAAGACGTAGGAGCGCGACTAGAAGCGATCGAGCTGCCGGTCCCTGCGGCGCGCCAGCGCGTACAGCGGCACGCCCAGCAGCAGCGTCGCTCCCGCCGCGACCCAAGCATCCGCGATGCCGCGCCCGCGCGCCAGCCAGCCCCAGCCTGTCTGCCCCGCCACGCCGCCCAGATTGGCGAAGAACGAATCCAGCGAGATGATGGTGGCCCGCTGGGCCGACGGGATGTGCGCATTCAGGTAGCCCTGCTTCACTGGCAGCATGACGCCGAGCGCGATCCCGTACACTAGATACAGGGCCACCACGACATAGAAATTGCGCAGCAACCCGCAGAGCACGATGGCCACCGCCTGCACGACGACGGATGCCATCAGCATCGCGGTGCGCGTCCCCAGCAGGCGGGCGAGGGGTGTCACGAGGGCGTTACCGACGATCAATGTCAACGAGGTGAGGGCGGCGATCACGCCCGCCACCCACACCGCCTCGTGGCCGAGCAGATCCAGGAAATACCGCTGCCAGCTGTAGAACCCGAAGATCATGAAGCTCACCGACACGAGCGAGCCCAGCATCACGGGCCGTATCACGGGATGGTGCAAGCCGTAGCGCATCCCTTCCACGAACACGCGGCGCATCTCTGCGGGCACGCGGTCCAGGGAAAGGGCGCGCCGGGTGAACCCGGGCTCCGGCATCGCGCGCCAGGCGAGCGCGAACAACGGTACGACGATGGCGGCGCGCACCAGGTACGGCAGGGCCAGATCGACCTGCCCCAGCAGACCTCCGCCCAGCGTGCCGGCCAGCATCGCCGCTCCGAACGCCATCTGACCGCGCGCGAAGACCGGCTCGAGCGGCTGGGTGTAGCCCGTCGCCTTGAGCGCGTCCACCAGCCAGGCGTCGACCGCCCCCGTGTAGAACGTGTAGCCGAGCCCGAGGAGCACGGAGACCCCTGCGAACGGCCAGAACCCCCACCCCAACCGCGCGATCGCCACGTACAAGAGCGTGGTGCCGAACAGCGTGGCGAGACACAGGAGCAGCGACACGCGCCGGCCCAGCGTGTCGGCGACCACGCCGGTGGGGATCTCGAACAGGACGTTCCCCAGTGTGAACGCGGCGTTGGTCATCATGACTTCGAAGATGTCGAGCCCGGCGTGCAGCTTGAACAGCGTGTCGATGCCCCAGATGAGCGACATCGCCAGGTTGAACAGCCCCGTGATGAGGAGATAGGTGCGGATGATGCGCGCGCTCACGGCACATGCGCCTCGAGCCAGTCGTGCGCGATCGTGCGGATGTCACGGTGCTCGACGTCCGCGGCGGCGTTGAGACGGCGCATCGCGTCGTCCGAGATCCTCCCGCCCAGCTCCTCCAGCGCGCCAGCGAGCGCCGCGTGGCGCTCGAGCGTCCGGGCACGCACCACCGGCGCCGCTTGGTAGGGGGGGAAGTAATGCCGGTCGTCCTCGAGCGCGACCAGGCCGAGCGCCGCGATCTGCCCATCGGTCGAATTCCCGGCGATCACGTCCACCTTGCCCTCCGCCAGGGCACGATAGGTGAGGCCCAGGTCCATCGCCGTCGGCGGCGCGGCGAAGCGGAGCCCGTAGACCCGGGACAGTCCCGCAAAGCCGTCGGCGCGCTCTAGGAACTCGTAGCCAAAGCCCGCATGCCAGCGCGGCGCCACCCGGCTCAGGTCCGAAATGGCCTTCAGCCCGTAGCGCGCGGCGTCGGCGGCGCGCACCAGGATCGCGAACGTGTTGTCGAACCCGAACGGCGCGAGCCAGCGCAGGTCGAACTGCCGGCTGTACTCGCTCGCCACCTGGCGATACACGCTGTCGCGGTCGGCGACGGGCGGGTGCTTGAGCACCGCGGTGAACGCCGTGCCCGAGTACTCGACGTACAGATCGATCTGCCCCGCCAGGATGGCCTGATGACACACGAACGTGCCGCCCAGGTGCAGGCGCCGCTCCACCGGGAGGTGCACCCGGCGCTCGATCTGCTGCGCCACAATCTCGGCCAGGAGATCGGATTCCGTGAAGTTTTTCGCGCCGACGACGATGCGGTCGTGCCGGGCACAGGCGCCGAGCAGCGACGCCACGGCGAGGAGCACCCGGCCGGCTATCGCTGCCACGCGAGCCTCCGCTCCGCGATTCCCAGCACCGCGTCCGCCGCCAGGGCGAGCAGCGCGGCGGGCAACGCGCCAGCCATGATCAGGGTGTCGTCCACCGTCGCCACGCCGCGGAAAATGTAGACGCCGAGCCCGCCCGCACCAATCGCGGCTCCAATAGTCGCCACGCCCACGCTCACCACCGTCGCAACCCGGATGCCGGCGAGGATCACGCCGGCGGCGAGCGGCAGCTCCACCAGCCGCAGCAGCTCGCCGTCCGTCATGCCCATGCCCCGGCCCGCCTCGCGCACCGCCGGGTCGACGGCGGCAATGCCCGTGTACGTGTTCCGGATGATCGGCAGCAGCGCGTAGACGATGAGCGCCGTGATCGCGGTCCAGGCGCCGATCCCGAACACGGGGATCAGGAATCCGAACAGCGCGAGGCTGGGAATCGTCTGGAACACGTTGGCGAGGGCGAGCACCGGCGCGCGCCACGCCGGCCGGCGCGTGAGCGCGATGCCGAGCGGGACCCCGACGACGATCGCCGCGCCCGTCGAGACCCCGACCAGGTAGACGTGCTGCCAGAGTAGACCGAGCAGCTCGGCCGAGTTGCGGGAGTAGAAGGACAGGAGGCTCACGATTCTCCGATCAGCCCCGGGCCATCGGCCCGGGGTCAGCCGCGCTCATGAACGCCACGGCCTCCGGTTCGGTCGACCCCCGGAACTCTTCCGGCGTCCCGAGGAATACGAGCCGGCCTTGTTGCATCAGCCCGATCCGCGTCCCGAGCAGCAATCCCTCACGCACATCGTGTGTCACGAACACCATCCCCTTCCCCAGCCGCCGCTCGAGGCCGCGAAACTCGCGCTGCAGCTCGACGCGCGTGATCGGGTCGAGTGCGCCGAACGGCTCGTCGAGCAACAGCAGCGGGGGATCGGCGGCGAGCGCGCGGGCCACGCCGACGCGCTGGCGCTGTCCTCCCGACAGCTGGTGCGGGTAGCGGGCCAGGAATGCAGACGGATCGAGGCCCACGAGCGCGAGCAGCTCCCCTACCCGGGCGGCGATCCGGTCGGCCGGCCACCGCTCGAGCCGCGGCACCAGGCCGACGTTCTGCGCCACGGTGAAGTGAGGAAACAGGCCGACCTCCTGAATCACGTAGCCGATGCGCCGCCGCAGGCGCGTCGGCTCGAGCGCGGCCGTGCGCTCTCCCGCCACCAGCACCTCCCCGGCGGTCGGCTCGAGCAGCCGGTTGATCAGCTTGAGGGTGGTCGTCTTGCCGGACCCGCTGCGCCCCAGCAAAACGAGGGTCTCGCCAAGGCCCACCGTGAAGGATACGTTCTGCACCAGGGTGCGGCCGTCGCCGGGTAGCGCGTAGGCGAGCCCCCGCACCTCGACGGCCGCGGTCACGCCGGGCCCGCGAGGACCATCAAGAAGCGGGCATCGTCGCTCGTGCCGCGCCAGCGGACCGCGAGGCCGGCGTCGGCCAGGATCCGAACGAATGTGTCGGCGTCGTACTTATAGGAGTGATTCAAGTCGAGCCGCTCTCCGGCGGGGAGGGTGAGTGTCTCGCCGCCCAGCCCGGCTCGTACCTCGCGGGTCGCCCGGAAGTGCTTGGCGAGCGGGTGCAGGCCGGGGAGCCGAGCGTCCACGCGGTCTTCGAAGACGATCTCACCGTCCTGCTCGGTGATGCCCACGGCGACGAGCGGCGCCCAGGCGAAGCGGCGGTTGAGCGGGTTGTCGTAGCCGGCTACGGTGTGCTGGGCGGCGTAGATCTCGCCGTCCACGATGAGCGAGTCGTGCGGTCGCAGCAGGGCGCGCAGCTGGCGTGCGGCGGCGAGTGGGTCGAAGGCACCAAGCGTGTTGCCGAGCAGTAAAACGAGTCGCGGCGGCGTTTCGGGGTCCGCGGCGAGGGCCGCGAGGTGATCGGGGCGCGTGAAATCGGCCTTGATCCCCTGGGCCGGGAGTCCCTTTCCCATCGCCGCCTGGCACGCTAACTCGAGCAAGGCCAGGCTCGTATCGACCGGAACGTAGGAGACGCGAACTCCGTGGCGGCTGAGCGCGTTCATTAGAAGCACATCCTTGTCCCCCTGTCCCGAGCCCAGGCTCACGACCTCGAGAGCGCCGGGCTGGACGAAGCCGGCGAGGCGGTCCGCGGACTGGGCGATCAGAGAGCGGGAGCGGACGTAGTTGCGGTAGGCGCCGTCCGAGCAGAGGGCCAGCCAGGCGCGCACGGAGAGCGGGAACCAATAGAAGAACTTCTCGGCGAAGCGGCGTGCGTGAAAGGCCGCGACGAACTCGTCGGCGAGATCGTTCTCGGTCAGCAGGGAATGGATCGCGATCATAGCTCAGAGTTATCGGTTGACGGGTGTGACGGCAACCCGTTATGGTAGTCGGACCTGCCGTCGTTCTCTTTTCTCAAGCAGGGAGGAAACCAATGCAGATCGTCGAGACCGCAGAGCTGGTGCCCAGCTGTCATCGTCCCGAGATCGTCGAGACGAGCGAGCTGGAGCCCACCTGCCACTCCTAAGGGAGATCGGCTGGATGTGCGAAGGGGCCCGGACCGATGTCGGGCCCCTTTCGCGTTTCCTGGACGTCGCAGCGCGACTGGGGTTCGGAGCCTGGGCGGTCGGCGGCAGCGGCTGGGGCGCGGCGGAAGAGGAAGGCGAGCGCGCCGCAGCGATCCGCCACGCGGTCGAGCGTGGTGTCACCTTCTTCGATACGGCACCGACGTACGGCGGAGGCGCGTCGGAGCGGCTGCTGGGCCGGGTGCTCAAGGCCGAGCGGGAGCGCGTCGCTATCGCCACGAAGGTCGGCCCGCGGGACGAGCCGCGCGCCTCGCTCGAAGACTCGCTGCGCCGCCTCGATACCGACTACGTCGACGTCGTCCAGCTGCATGAGACCCTCGAGCGCTGGGAGTGGCAGCTCGAGAAGCTCCATGCCTTGCAGGTCGAAGGGAAAGCGCTCGCCGTGGGGCTGTGCAACGCCACGCACCGGCAGCTCGAACGAGCCCTCACCCTCGCGCCGCTCGCGACCTATCAAGCCCCGTACAACCTGTTCGACCGCGACGTCGAGGAGCGCACCTTGCCGCTGTGCCGCGAGCGAGGCCTCGCCTTTCTCGCCTACCGACCGCTCGCGGCCGGTTTGCTCACGGGCAAGTACGCGGCGCCGCCGCAGTTCGCCGACGGCGACCACCGCCGCCAGATCTACTGGTTCAAGGGCAAGGAGTTCGAGCGGCGCCGTGGCGTGATCGAGCGGCTGCGCTCGCTGGCGCAGCGGGAAGGGCCATCGCTCATCGGGTTGGCGCTGGGTTGGCTGCGCTCTCGGCCGGGCGTGAGCGTCATCCTCGTCGGAGCCAGGAACAGCGCGCAGGTAGGCGAGATCTTCGACCCGGACCCCAGGCCCCTGGCCCCGGACACCGCGACCCATATCGACGCCATCGTCGCCGACGCCTTCCGCCCCGCACGCTCCACGCCACGGCTCGCCGACGCCGCCCGCACCTGGGGCGAGCGGGAGCGCTTCATCGTGGCGCGGCTCGACGGGACCACCCGCTACGAGGCGATCGCGGCCGAGTGGACGGACAAGGACGACAAGCCGATGGTCGCGGCACAGGTGAAGGTGTTCGTGGATCAGCTCGTCGAACAAGGACTGGCTGAGGTCTGAGGTCTGAGGTCTGATGTCTGACATCTCGGTTGGCGCCTTCTACAATCCGCACCTCGGAGCAGAGCTCACGCGCGCCGACGGCATCGACCACCTCGCGATGGCGGATCCACCGGCGCCGCACGACCCGCATTGGACCGCGATCAAGCAGCGCTACACCCTCTTACTGCACGACTACCTGGGCCAGCTGTCGGAGCCGCTCGACGAGCGCTCCATCGCCCGCGCCCGTTCGCTCGCCGAGCTGTACCACACGCCCTGGGTCGCCGAGCATTTCCAGTGCCTGCACACCGAGGACGGCCGCTACAACATCAACTACGTGTTCCCGCCGCTCTATACCGAGGAGTTCCTGCAGCGCTTCGTCACCAACGCCAACGCACTGCAGGCGCGGCTCGACCAGCCGCTCGTGATGGAGAACATCCCCGGGTTCTTCGACGTCAAAGCGAGCCAGCTGCCGGAGCCGGTGTGGCTGCGGCGCTTCTTCGAGGCGACCGGGGCCGGCTTTCTGCTCGATCTGCCGCACGTCTGGCTCGAAGCGCATTACCGCGCCGTGCCGCCCGCGGCGTGGCTGGCACAGTTCCCCCTGGATCGCGTGGTCGAGCTGCACGTGGCGGGCGTGGTGGAGGACGACGATCTCCAGGGGCCGTGGATCGCGCCCGCCGCACCCTCGGACGAGATGCTCGACTTCATGGCGCTCGCGGTGAGCCGGTGCCCCCGCGCGCAGGCGGTGACGTTCGATGCGTTCTCGCCGTCACTCACGCCCGAGGTGCTGCTCTCGAGCGTGGAGCGTATCCGTAAGGCCTTGTGAGCGACCGCGCACTGCAAGACGCCGTGATCCGGGCGCTCGCGGACGCGCCCTATCGGGCGTCCCCCGAATGGCGCGGGCTCGCGCTCGCCGATCCGACGCGGCTCGAGCGGTTCGCGCGGTTTCTGGCGCGCCACTTCTATCACGAGCGGCTCGTCCACTTTTTCAAGTACTCGCGTGCTCTGGCGCGGGTCACGGGTCGACGCCCCGAGGCCGTGCTCACGAGCGCCGGCTTCGATGCGCTGCTGCCCACGGCGGTACTGGGGAGTCGCGCGACGGCGCACGCCGTCGCGGCCCTCGCCGTCGACCACGTCCAGCCTGCCGGCGCCCGCCAGTCGATCTCGTACCTGGGGGACCTGCTCGAGTACGAGCAAGCGATGATGGTCGCGGAGGCGGGGCCGCGGGTGTGGCGAGACGCGGGAAAGGGGGAAGGGGGAAGGGGGAAGGGGGTGCCTCCCGAGCTCGTGGAAGGAACGATGCTCCTGGACCTGGCGTACGACTTGCCCGCCGTGCTCCCCAAGCTGTTGCAGCCGTGGACCGAGGTGCCGCAAGCCGCGCCGCAGCACGTGAAACTCCTGATCGCGCGCTCCCCACACGGCCGCGTCACGGTCGCCCGGGCCGATGCGGCGGTCGTGAGCGTGGTCGAGCTCGCCGACGGGCGGAAGACGCTGCCCGAGCTGGCGCGTGAGGCCGGCTTGCGGTCGGACGACCTGGAGGCGACGCTGGCCGGGCTCGCCGACCTGGGCGCCGTCCGCTTCGCCACCGGGAGCTAAGGGGAGCCACCATGGTGCAAGCCGACCCACTTCGAAGCAGATCCTTCGCGCCTTCGGCGCTCAGGATGACAGGCTCACTCGCTCCGCGAAAAGAAATGATGAAGCCCACCCGGCGTGTCATCCTGAGCGAGCGCGCGGTACGCGCGCGAAGCGAAGGATCTGTTGTTTTCGTGTTAGGGCCGTTGGCCAGCGGGCGTGTACAGCTCGGCGTGCATGAATCCACGCAGCTCCGGGAAGCGCACGGTCGCGTCGCTCCAAGACTTGTGGAACAGAGCCTGCGAGGCTGCGTCAAGTTCCCTTTGGAAGGCGCCCGTCCCGGACGGCGTTGCCACCTCCACGATGACGACATGCGTGTTCTCCCCGGCACCGGCAATCTTGGTGAGCAACAAATATGACACGACTGCCTTACGCATCACCAACTCGTCGAACACTGGGGTCACGACATTGACGAGCGCCGAATCGTATGCCTTCTCTTGGCCGGGCCGGACCTGATAATAGTTGACGTGATAGAAGTGGCCATGTCTCGCCTGACCGACAAGCGGGGCGGCGAGCGTAAAGAGGCCGACGAGAATGGGAAGCGTGCAGCGCACAAGGCGCGCGCTGTGGACCAGCACGCCGGTCGTATCCGTTGACATGGTCGCCTCCGAGGCGAGAAGTGATGAGGACCTAACCTCCTTTACGCCTGCCGGCAACCCGCCAGTCGGGTCACACAGCGTGCGAAGCCATCGGCACCGACAACTACAGTGGTCATGTCCAGCAATATGCCGCGTCCTACCAATCGCCGGCGAGTGAGGGGGGCTTGCGGTCGGACGACCTGGAGGCGACGCTTGCCCGGCCCGCCGACCTGGGCGCCGTGCGGTTCGCGACCGGGAGCTAAACGCCCGCCGGCGGCGTTGTGCTGACATGACGGCCGGCACCGCGGCGAGGAGCGTACGATGGTCACGTTGAGCATCAACGGCACATCCCACACGGTCGACGTCCCCGGCGACATGCCGCTGCTCTGGGTGCTGCGCGACGTCATCGGCCTCACCGGCACGAAGTTCGGCTGCGGCATGGCGCTGTGTGGAGCCTGCACCGTGCAGCTGGACGGCCGGCCGATCCGCTCCTGTGTGACGCCCGTTGCCGCGGCCGTTGGTAAGCGGATCACGACCATCGAGGGCATCGGCGAAACGCCAGGCGGCAAGAAGGTGCAGCAGGCGTGGCTCGATCTGGACGTGGTGCAATGCGGCTACTGCCAATCGGGCCAGATCATGGCAGCCGCCGCCCTGCTCGCCAGTAAGCCGCACCCTACGGACGCCGACATCGACGCAGCGATGGCCGGGAACATCTGTCGCTGTGGTACCTACGTGCGTATCCGCGCCGCAATCAAACGGGCGGGAGGCTGATCATATGGCTCCCGCACTGTCTCGTCGGGCGTTCCTCGAGGTCAGCGCCGCCGTTGGAGGTGGCTTGCTGCTCGGCTTCACGCTGCCCGGGCGGACGCAGGGGCGCGCCGACCGGTTTGCCCCCAATGCCTTCATCCGCATCGATCACGACGGCCGCGTGACCTTGATGATGCACAAGGTCGAGATGGGCCAGGGCACCTACACCTCCATGCCGATGCTGCTCGCCGAGGAGCTCGAGGTGGATCTGGCGCAGGTACGGCTCGAGCACGCACCCCCCGACGACGCGCTGTACGCCGAGCCGCTGTTCGGCGTCCAGGAAACCGGCGGCTCGACGTCGGTGCGCGGCAACTTCGAGCCGCTGCGCCGCGCCGGCGCCGCCGCGCGCACGCTGCTCGTGGCCGCCGCGGCGCACAAAGTCAACGGTGCGGCACTGTTCGGGATCGACGTGCGGCTCCCCGGCATGAAGGTGGCTACGCTAGCCGCGTGTCCCGTGGTCGGCGGCACGCTGGCGAGCGTGGACGACGCCAAGGCCAGGGCGGTGCCCGGGGTGCAGCAGGTAGTGCGGCTCGACGACGCCGTAGCCGTGATCGCCGATCACATGTGGGCGGCGAAGCAGGGGCTCGCGGCGCTCGCCATCCGGTGGGACGAGGGGCCGAACGCACGGCTCGGCACCGCCGACATCGTGCAGCAGCTCGCCGCCGCGTCGCAGCGCTCCGGAGTGGTGGCGCGCAAAGTCGGCGACGCCGCCCAGGCGATGGCGGGCGCCGCCCGGAAGTTCGAGGCGATCTACGAGCTGCCGTTTCTGGCGCACGCCACGATGGAGCCGGTCAACTGCACCGTCCACGTCCGGCGGGACGGCTGCGACATCTGGGTGGGGACGCAGGTGCCGACGTTCACGCGCACCGCCGCGGCGCAGCTGACGGGTCTGCCGCGCGAGCGCGTCCAGGTGCACAACCATCTCCTGGGCGGCGGCTTCGGCCGGCGGCTCGAGGTGGACTTCGTGCGCCGGGCGGTGCGGATCGCGATGCAGGTCTCCGGGCCCGTGAAAGTCGTCTGGACCCGGGAGGAAGACATTCAGCACGACATGTACCGGCCGTACTATTACGACCGCATCGCCGCCGGGCTGGACGAGCGCGGCCGGCCGGTCGCCTGGACCCATCGCGTCACCGGCTCGTCGATCATGGCGCGGGTGACGAGCGAGCTGTTCCCCAAGACGTTCCGCGTCATGCGCGCGGCAGGTCTGCACCAGCTCGTCGCCATGGTCAAGGGTCTCGACGTCGACGCGGTGGAAGGCGCGGCGGAGCCGCCGTATACCTTGCCCAACATCCGCGTCGAATACGTGCGCCAGGAGCCGCCGGGGATCGCGACGGCGTTCTGGCGCGGCGTGGGGCCGACGCACAACATCTTCGTGGTCGAGAGCTTCATGGACGAGCTCGCCGCCGCGACGCGACAGGACCCGTTCCAGTACCGCCGCGCGCTGCTCGACCAGGCGCCGCGCGCGAAGGCGGTGCTCGAGCTCGCCGCGCTGCATGCAGGGTGGGGGCAGCCGCTGCCGCCGGGCAGCGGGCGCGGGATCGCACTGCTGCACGCCTTCGGGAGCTACATCGCCCAGGTCGCGGAGGTCGTGGTGTCGAAGCAGGGCGAAGTGCGCGTCCCGCGCGTGGTCTGCGCGGTCGACTGCGGCGTCATCGTGAACCCGGACACGGTAAAGGCGCAGATGGAGAGCGGTATCATCTTCGGCATCTCGGGCGCACTGTGGGGGGAGATCACCTTCAAGGACGGCCGCGTCGAGCAGCACAACTTCAACGACTATCGCGTGCTGCGCATCAACGAGGCCCCGGTGATCGAAGTCCACCTCGTGCAAAGCAGCGAGGCGCCGGGGGGCATCGGCGAGCCGGGAACGTCGGCGGTGATGCCGGCGGTCGCGAACGCCATCTTCGCGGCCACCGGCAAGCGGATCCGCAGGCTGCCGGTGAAAGACCAGCTGCGCGAGCCGCCGACGTCCTAAGTCTAGGTCTCCGCCGCCGCCAGCGTCGGGGCTGCGCCGCCGTCCGTCGCGCTCTGCCCGATGGTCAGCCAGTCGGTGCGCACCCGGTCCCACTCCTGGATCGCCAGGCCGTGCCCTTCGAAGAACGAGCGGATGCGCCCGGCGTTCATCCCCACGATCTCCTCGAGCACCGGCACGAGCACGCTGAGCGCGTCGTCGCCGATGATGGTGCGGCGCGCGATCTGGGCGACGAGCTTCGCGTCGGACGCGGCGATGGTAAAGCCGTCCCGGCGGTTGACGTGCAGCATCACGTGGATGTCGGAGCTCCCGTCGCCCACGTAGACGATGCGGTCGGAGCCCACCTGCAGCGCCGCCTGCAGCTCGTCGAGCACGGCCACCTTGCCGTATCCGGCGGCGACGCGCACGATCGAGCGGATCTCCCCGGACGCGGGGTCGTACTCGAACCGCGTCCCGTAGATGTGATCGGGCGGCACGATCCCTTCCAGGGCCGACTGAATCACTTCCTCGGGGGCCGCCGAGATCACGTAGAACGCGAAACGGTAGCCCTCGATTCCCTCCTGCAGCAGGCGGACGAGGAGCGGGATGTTCTGCTTCAGGCGGACGCGCTTCCCGGCCTCGATCAGATGCTCCCGCCGCACGGCGCGGTAATCGGGATCGTGCCGCAGCAGGTAGGCGAGCTCCCCCCCCTGCTGGACGAGGTTGGTGCGCGACAGGCCGGCGACCTTCTCGCGAAACCCCGGGATGCCCACGATTTCAGAGAGGATGATCCCCGAGTCGTTGAAGCTCAGCGTCTGGTCGAAATCGCTCGCCAGCAAATATTCCTTCGCCATCATCTTGGTTGTCTCCTCATTCGGATCCCACACACAACGACGCCCCCACGCTAGTACACCGAGGCGTGGGGGCGTTCGCAGCGACGCTGCGGACTGCCGATCCTGCTACATCATCCCACGTGATCGAACGGGCGGTGCGCACACGGCGCACTCGTTCTCGTCATTCGAGCGCGCCTGATTGCACTGATGCGAGTGGATCGTGTACGTCATGGGCCGAGCATACCTAGTGCGAGGATGCGCGTCAACCGCCGATCGGGCGGTGGGACCAATACGAAACACGGTTGTTACGAATTCGGTTCCCCGCGGCGCGCGGTGAGCGCGAATCGTGATGCCGGTCACCACTATTTGGGTGAGGACTCGAGCAACGACCGTACCCGGTCGAGCAGCTCGCTCGCCGTCCAGGGCTTCGTCACGAACGCGACGTGGGCATCGAGGCCGACGGACTTGCGGTAATTCGGCGCGGGGAAGCCGCTCGTAAACAGCACCTTCATCGCCGCCGAGTCTCGTCGGATGGCTTCGTAGAGCTGGAAGCCGCTGAGCTTGGGCATGATGATGTCGGTGAGCACGAGATGGAGCTCCCCGCGGTGCGCGCGATACGTCGCGAGCCCTTGCTCGCCATCCACCGCCGCGAGCACACGGTAGCCGACCTTCTCGAGCAGCCCCTGCGCCACGGAACGCATCGCGGGATCGTCCTCCACCAGCAGGATGGTTTCGGTCCCGCCAGGCAGGGTCTCCTCGGCCGTGGCGTCGAGGGCCGGCATCCGCCGATAGACCGCGGGGAAGTACACTTTGGCCGTGGTCCCCTGGCCCGTCTCGCTGTACAGGTGGACGAATCCCCTGTGCTGCTTGACGAGGCCGTAGACCATCGACATGCCGAGACCGGTTCCGACCCCCAGGGGTTTGGTCGTGAAGAACGGCTCGAACACGCGTGCCAGGGTCGCGGCGGTCATTCCCGTGCCGGTGTCGCTGACCGCGACGCTGACGTAGGAGCCGGGCTCGACCCACGCGTGCAACGGACGGTCCGCCTCGCCGAGCCGCGCCCGCCGGACCTCGACGTGCAACGTGCCTCCCTTCGGCATGGCGTCGCGAGCGTTGGTGACGAGGTTCATCAGGATCTGCCTCACTTCCGCGGCATCGGCTTCCACGACGCCGCCCACCTCGTCCGCTTCGAACTGGATCTCGATGTTGGCCGGAAGCTCGCGGCGCTGCGTGTCGAGGATCTCCCGTACATACTCGGTCAGGCTGAGCGGCTGCAGGTCCAGCGTTTTGTGACGGCTGAAGCCGAGGAGCTTGTGGGCCAGCTCCGCGCCGCGCTGAGCCGTTTCCTTGAGGTCGGCGAGGTCGGGATTGGGAGGCGAGGATTGGGCGAGCGCGCCGGCCCGCTTGAGGATGGCACCGAGAAGGTCGCTGAACTGCTGCGCGATCGCGCCCGTCAGGCGGCCGATCGTCTCCATCTTCTCGGCCTGCAGCAGGGCCCGCTCGCGTGCGCGCTCCCCCCCGACGTCCTCGACCGCCATCGCACCCCCTCGAGAGCTTGGAGCCATATAGCCCGGGCTCCGGGGGGGCGTCAAGCGCGCGCGCGCTCCCGCCGTTCGTTATGTTGGGTGCCACCTGTGCGCGAGGTGCCCCCGATGAGCACACCGTTTCGACGCCCCTCCCCGGTCCTCTTCATCTTGGCCGGGATCGCCTGCGGCGGCTCACACCGCGTGCTGCTCCCGCCGCGGCTCAATCTGTCGCCGTACGGACAGATCGGACTCGTCACCTTCACGGCCGAGAACGCGAAAGGCTCGCTACACGAGTTCGCCACGCGCCGCTTCTCGGAGTACGTGCTGGCCGCCCAAACCGGCATCGAGGTGCTGGAGCTCGGCGCGGCCGACTCGGTGCTGCGGCGCGCCGGCGCGACGGAGCTCGGTCCTCGAGCGGCGCAGGCGCTCGGGGGGGAGCGCGGCGTTCCGGTGGTGTTCTTCGGCCATCTCAAGGTGTCGAACGTGAAGCCGAGCGGCAGCCTGGTCGGCCTCACGCTGCCACGCGTGGAGGCCACGGTCTCGGCTGAGCTGTCGGTCGAGCTGCTTTCGACCAAGTCCGGCGGCACGCTGTGGCGCTCCAGCGCCGTCGCGAGCGAGAAGGTCGGCGGGCTAGCGCTGGTCGGCGGCGAGCCGGTCTTCTCCGCCAAAGACCCCAACAACGCCTACGGTCAGCTCGTCAATCGCCTCGTCTACCAGGTGACCTACGACCTGCGCTCGACGTGGGTGAATCAATAAAGGGAGCAGGCTACGGCTTGAGCGGTCCGATATTTAGCCGCAGGCTGTTCAAGAACGGCTCGACCAGCGGCGGGCCGCCGAACCCGCTGGTCGAGAGCAACCGCTTCACGTCGCCGGCGCCGCCCTCGCCGTACACCTCCTGATTGGCTTTCGAGTCGATCTCCCACTTCGTGCCGGCGAGGTTGATCCCCGCGAACAACCCTTTGGTCTTCGAGTAGCTGTAGATCTCGGCGCTGAGCTTGTAGTCCGTCTCGGCCGAGAGGTTGCGGCCCACGGGCCCGGCGGCGACCGACGCCTGGCCGCCGAGATCGAACGACGAGGTCGCGATGAGACGCGGGGCGTCCTGATTGAGGAAGACCAGCACGACGTCCGCCGCCTGGCCGCCGATCTGCAGCCCGAACGTGCCCCCCTTCAAGCCGATGAAGGTCGGCAGGCTCCAGCCGGCGGGCGTGCGGCAGCTCGCCAATCCGAAGCCGACCTTCCCCCCGAAGCCGAGGCCGGCCTGCACCACCTTGGGGACCGCCGCGACGCACGTCGCTTTATCGAGCAGCGACTGGGGCGGCGCGTGATCGGGCTCCCGCACCAGCTCGGCGATGACCTCGCCGGCGCGCTTGGCGCGGTCGGCGAGCTTCGGGCTAGGGTGCGACTGCGCCCGAACCGGGGCGCCGAGCACCACCAGGACGGCGCTCAAGCGCGAGAAACGCTGCCACATGACGTTGCCCTCCGGAGGGGGTGGGACTCGAGGCATCACGGCCACGCCCTATCGCGCGAGCGCGGCCGCACCGTATCATCTGTTGCAGCCAGCCACCGGAACGAGGTATGACGGGCAAGACCGTGGAGAAACTCCGCTCCCTCCTCAAGACCTACGAAGAGCGCGCGGCCGCGAAGCCGCCGGCGGAAGTCCGCACCACGCCCGACGAAGCGGAGCGACGCCGGCGGGCGTGCGGCGACCGTCTCCAGAACGTCGTGCGACCCCTGTTGCAGGGCTTCCTGACGGAGCTCAAGAGCGCGGGGCATGAGGGATCGATCGAGGACCGGACCGACACTGCCGATGCGTACCCGAGTGTAGGGCTGATGTTCACGCCGCGCGCTGCAGGCGGGGCCGCCCTCGCCTCGACCCTCATGTTCCGCTACGATCCACGGCGCGGCATCGCGGTGGCGCGCGACATCAAACCGTCCGCCGCCAAAGGACGGGTGGTCACCACCAGCACAGATCGCATCGGAACGATGCGGGTGGAGGCGGTGACGCCCGAGTGGGTCGAGACCAAGACGCTGAGCTTCATCGAGGCGGTGTTGAAGGTGAACTGACGTCAGAATTGGGGAGGCCATGGCCAGGGAACGGAAGAATCGCCGCGAGAAGCCCGATCGACGCAGTGGCACCGAACGCCGGGCCAAACAAGTCCCGGTCGAGGTCGAGCGACGGAAGAAGCGCGACCGCCGCACTGGCCTCACGCGGCGCCTCGAATTGCAAACCGCCGGCGACCAGATCCAGGCGGCGCTCGATCTGCTGACCCGCGCCCTGCAGCACGGGGTGCTGTTCGACGAAGATCGCTGGCTGCTCGAGACCGCGATTGCGCGGTTACGGTCGGCGCTGGAGCCGCTGGGGCCAGAGTAGCCCCCCACACCCCTCCTTTCAGCCCTACTCTACACCGCGCCTAGCTCGCGGCCGCAGCGGAGACAACGTCCGGGCTCGTGGGGTGTACGACCACACGGGCGAGGCGGTGGTCGCGGGCCGCACCGCCCAGGCCTGGTTTCGACACGCCGCTGTTCGACAAGCTGCATCAGGAAGGAGGCTAACATGACTCCGGAAGTCAAAACCTTACTGACGGAGGGCTTCGAAGTGCTCGGGCCCGAGCGGGTGGCGCGCGGTCTTGCTGCGACCGGCCACAGCTGGAGCGACTGTTTCCTGGCGATGGCCGTGTCGGGGGAGCCCGGGGCGCTGGTCCGCGAGCTCCAGACGCACTGGCGGAAGCATTACTACGTCGGCACCCGGATCGGCACGCGCGCGCTGGTCGTCAACGAAATCGTCAAGACCTGGGATCACGAGGAGCAGGCGTTCCGCACGCTGGCCGCCGAGTGGCTGGAGCTGAACCGCACGACGCCCAAAGGGGCACCGGTCGTCGCGGACGCGGTGCGGTAGAGGAGCGTTACATCGTTCGGTCGGGGCCGCCGACTCGGGCGGTCCCGCCGCTCGGAGTGTTGCAGCGACGCGGCGCCACCGTCCCCGCCCTGTCGGTAGAGTCGGCCAGCTAGGCCACTGAAAGATGGCCCACGAGCTGGCGATTATGTGCGGCATATACGCAACGAGCGCAGCTGGCGCGCAGCATCTCTCCAAGTAGCAACAACCCCCTGTCGTTGGCCCGCATCATTTTGCACGACACGATCGTTGCGATATGAAAGGCATGAGGGATGCCTGCATCACCCCGGAGCTCCTTCACAGGGTGCGACAAACGCGATGTTCGGGAGAGGGGGACGATCCATGGCAAGGCACTGGACGGGCCACACCATTCTCGCCGGGGCTGCGCTGCTCGTGGTCGCCTGCGAACGGACCGACACGACGACGGGGGCAGCGCCCCGTGTGGAGGCCGCCGTGGGAGGCCCAACCTGCAACGTTCCAATGGATTATCCAACGATTCAAGATGCGGTGGACGCTTCCGGTTGCACCACGATCGATGTGGCGCCGGGCATGTACAACGAGAATGTATTAATCGGTAGAACTCTCACCCTTAACGGCGCCCAGGCGGGAAATCCCGTCGCCACGCGAGCATTCGGTGGCCCCCTGGAATCGACCGTGAAGGGCAGCATGCTCCTGGGTGACGTTCCTGTCTTTCAGATCGCGGCGACTGGTGTCACCATCGACGGTTTTTCAGTAACCAATTCTGTTGCATCTGGATCCGCTATTGGGATCGGTGTCAAGGTGACAGGAAGTGGTGCTGTTGTCAAAAACAACATCATCGATGGCGTCGTCACTCCGGATCCCGTCATAGTCACCAGCAGCTCAGCGCAGGCCATCTATCTCCAAAACGGTCCGGATGACGTGTTGATCTCGGGCAATGAACTGAGCCACGTTTTTAGCATCAGATCTGCGAAGGGCATATTTATCGGCGACGCCGGTTCGACAGATCCTAGCACGAACGTTCTGATCCAGGGGAATTCGATTTCGGACGTAACGAGCGACAACAGAGGAGCCTACGGCATTCTGGTCAACAACGGAAATGGCTCCACCGCCAATGCAGGCTTGGAGATTCGGGACAACACGATCACGACGTTGACTGGTAGTTCGTTACTTGGTGGTGGCTGGGTGCACGCCATCGGTCTGGAGGCTAACACCCCTAACGTGGTTGTGCGGGGTAATTCCATCGCCGCGCTCTTTAGCCCATCGCCAAATAAGGTTGCGGTCTTCTTCGAAGTCAATCCATCCTACGCGACAGGAATGGTCAACCAGAACAACTTCGACGTCACGATCCTCGCGTATGGGATCGCGGTCGCTCCAGCCATCGTCGGCGCGGGAGACGTCGATGGCACTTGCAACTGGTGGGGTGACCCGACGGGCCCCGGTGGGCCAGGTGGCTCAGGCGTAGTAGGCGCCATGGTCAGCCCCCGGGTCGACTACACGCCGTGGCTCAGCGCGCCCGCCCCAAACGGCGCATGCATTGGCGGCCTACCCTCTACCCCAGGGAAGGTAACGGGCGGGGGCCAGATCGACGGAGACCCGGTCTTCGCGGTGGACGGTGTGCTCTTATCGCTGCCGGCTCTTGTTCCGAGCTTGGGCGATCCCAACTCGCGGGCCACCTTCGGCTTCGTGGTGCAGGCGGCAGACGGAGCTGCGGCGCCAACCGGGAACCTTGAGTACAACGACCACGATGCAGGCGTGCGGATAAAGGCCACATCCTTCGACAGGCTGGTCATTAGCGACGGGACTTGCGGTCCCCAAACGCACGCCGAGTTCACAGGCATGGCCTCAGTCGAAAACCAAACAGGCACGCACACGGAGCCGCTCACCGTTAAGGTCGACGACTGCGGCAACCCCGGGACTATGGGGGACAAATTCGGCATCACGACTGTGCCGTCATACCAGAACGGGCCAAGCGTGTTGATCGGGGGCAACATCAAGATCCACTAATTAAGGCCCGGGGTTCTTCACCGCCCGGCGGCAGAAGGGCCAGCCCGACTTTCGAGCTGGCCCTTTCGCCTTCATTCCCTTCCCACGCCGTCCGCCCCGCTCACTGCACCATCCCAAATCGCTTGTTCTGAGCAGTCATCTTGAGGAAGTATCCCAACCGCTGCTCGAATACCGAGCGCCGGTGCCGCGCGGCAGCGATCCAGCCGATGCGGATCCGCTTGTAGGATTCCGGAAACCGCTGAAAGTGCTTCCAGGTGGTCGAATCCCGCTCGAGGCGCCGGCGGATGTCGGGCGGCAGCACCCACTTCGGCTGCCGCTTGGTGTCGTTGCGCCGGTCGAACACGTGCTTGATCCGTTCGAGACCCGCCTTGGTCATCCGCCGGGCGGCGATCAACCGCCGCACGCGCTCGCGGTTCATCGCGGAGAGCCGACTGGTGGGCCGGCGCGGGGAGAAGCGCTGGGCATAACGGTCGCCATCGATCGGTTTCAAGATGCTGTCGATCCAGCCGTAGCACAGCGCCTCCTCCACCGCGTCGTTGTACGGGATACGCGGCTTGCCGCTGTGCTTCTTGTAATAGATCAGCCAGATCTCGGGCGCCGTCTCGTGGTGGCGCGCGAACCACGCCCGCCACTCGCGGCGATTCTTTGCATAGAAGGTCTTGCCAAGCTTCACTCCGCGGGCGTATCTCCCTTCTTGTCGTTCTTCTTGTTGAAGAACCAGAAGGCGAACAACACGAGCCCTACGACGAGCGCGAGCTTGAGCGCCAGGAATAACAGCGGAAAGAAGAAAAACGAGCCCAGCTTCCAGAGTGCGAAGCCGGCGAGGCCGACGGCGGCGAGCTGCAGGATCGGCTTGAACATGGGCGGCGCTCCCGAATAGTGAGGGTTGGCCTGCCTCTACGGAAGCGGGGCCCGACAAGTTCCGGACACCCTCGGCCGCAACCTTCCCCGCCTGATACGCGTCCAATTAGAGACTCCCATACACGGGTGCCCTGTGTCGAGAACGCTCGTCCGTCTGGCGGTGCTCGGCGCCGCCACGCTCGTTCCCGGTCTCACCGCCGCACAAAGCATCCATCCGACCCCCTCACCCGACGTGCGGGCCGTTCGGCTCGAGGGGGAGATCCGGCTCGACGG
>WNGD01000215.1_pt1 | contig 56349 bp, 62 predicted proteins | sample 5400671 | NCBI WGS metagenome assembly WNGD01 (sample SAMN13153369, study PRJNA577476) | soil metagenome | isolation source: 40 cm soil or saprolite under grassland replicate 2 | place: USA:California | collected 2016-06-15 | reverse complement strand
TGGTCAGCATCACCCTCGGCCTGGCGGGTTCGAGGTCGCCGACCGGAGCCGCCTAGCTAGGTCGGCCTACGCGCTCGACGTCGCCCAGATGTTGATGTCGGCGTCGGTGGCGTAGCGGTCGATCTCTGCGAGCTCCTCGTTCGTGAACTCGAGCTTTTCGATTGCGGCCACGTTCGACTCGAGCTGCTCTACGCTCGAAGCACCGACGAGCGTCGACGTCATGCGCGGGTCGCGAAGCAAGTACTTGTCGGTCAACATGCCCTGCGCGAGCGGCGAGAAGCCGATGCAGCCGACACCGAGCTCGTCGAGCGCCTCGAGCAGGTCCGGCTCGATCCAGCGATTGAGCATCGAGTAGGACGGCTGGTGGATCAGCAGGGGGACGCCGAGCTCGCGCAGGATCTGTGCCGCCTCGCGGGTCTTCGCAGCCGAGTACGACGAGATGCCGACATAGAGCGCCTTGCCGGCGTGGACGGCTGAGGCAAGCGCTCCCATCGTCTCCTCGAGCGGGGTCTCCGGATCGAAGCGGTGCGAGTAGAAGATGTCGACGTACTCGAGGCGCATGCGTTGCAGGCTCTGGTCGAGGCTGGCGAGCAGGTACTTGCGCGACCCCCACTCGCCGTACGGCCCGGGCCACATGTCGTAGCCGGCCTTGGTCGAGATCACGAGCTCGTCGCGATACGGCCGGAGGTCGTCGTGCAGGAGGCGACCGAAGGTCTCCTCCGCCGATCCATACGGCGGCCCGTAGTTGTTCGCGAGGTCGAAGTGGGTGATCCCGAGGTCGAACGCGCGACGGACGATCGCGCGACTCGTGTCGAGGGGCCGGTCGTGCCCGAAGTTCTGCCACAGCCCGAGCGAGATCGCAGGCAGCTGCAGGCCGCTGCGGCCGGATCGCCGGTACGTCATCCGCTCGTAGCGGCCGTCTGCAGGGACGTAGCTCATGCGGGGCTTCCTTCCTGTCGCCAGAGGCTAGTGGGCCGGAACCTGATCGATGCGTACTTGCTGATGATCCAACCACCGATCCTTGGGCTGCGGCGCAAAAGAAAGCCTGACCGGCAGGCCGAACCGTGCCCGGGCCCGGTCGGCAAGCCTTCGACCGGCCGAGTGCACGCGCTGGTCCGGAGCGGTTGCGATCACGAGCTCGTCGGCCGGGAATGCGAACAAGGCATCGGCGATCGCCAGCAGCGGATCCGAGTCCCCGACGACGCCTTGGGCGTCGACGCCCGCCTCTCGCAGGTGGCCGATACAGCGGCCCAGGCGTGTGGCCGCATCACGCCGGGCACCGTCGACGTCCGACACCCAATGGCGCACGCGCGAGTTGAGCGCCGGCGCTACGACGAAGGCGTCGCCGCCTCTGTCGAAAACCTCCCCATCAACCGCCTCGGTCATAAGGACGAGCAGCCGCCGAGGAAGCGTCCGGTGGGGGGTCACCGGACGCTCCTCTCGAGGCTCGGCGCAAGGCGGTACGCAGCCATGCGCGGGAACGCACCGCGGTCTTGCCGACCCAAGACCGCGGCGGCGAGAACGACGACTCCTGCTTCCACGAACATCGACGCGAGGCCGAGCGGTTCCCACCAATTGCCGATGTCGTCTGCCCCTTCAGGAAGTCCCACTGTCCTCGAGTAGACGAACGCGACGAGCGCGCCGAGCGGCAACAGCAGCGCCGCCAACCACGCGCGCCGGTCGCTGCGTCGAACAAGCACCGCCGCGGTCGCGAGCGACCCGACGATCAGTCCGACGTAGAGCCAGCCCTTGTAGGGAGCCGCGACGAAGGTGTCGTGCGCGTCGAGCAGGTGGATCAGAGCGACCCCGGCGAGGCCGAGGACCGCGAGAGTGCGCACGATCGCGTCGCCGATGGTGGCCTCGAGCGCGCGCGCATCCTTGCTGGGCATTGCAACTTCGGTGGACATTGCCACTCCTTTCCGGCGGCTTCCGCCGCCTGATTCGTTGACATGCCCAGCATGCGCGGCGTGTCTTGGAACCTTCTGCGAGCCGGCTGTGCGGTCGCTACGACTGAGAGGCGAGCGGCAGGACGATGCGGAACGTCGTTCCCCGACCGGCCTCCGACTGGGCGGCGGCGGTGCCGCCATGGGCCTCGGCCACCGCCGCGACGATCGAGAGGCCGAGACCGGCGCCCCCGTGTGCCCGCGAGCGCGCCGCATCGGCGCGGTAGAAACGCTCGAAGACCCGCTCGAGGACGTCGGTGGGCATGCCGGGGCCTGCATCCGAGACCTCGATCACCGCATTGGAGTTTTGCCGCGCGACGGCGACCTGCACCGGCACGTCTGACGGCGTGTGCGCGCGCGTGTTGCTGAGCAGGTTGTCCACCATCTGTCGCAGGCGATCGCGGTCGCCGAGCACGACCACGGGCTCCGTGTCGAGCCCGATCGGCCGGGCGGGATCAACCGTCTGCGCAGTCTCGACCGCTTCGGTCACGACCTCGTCCATCCGCACCGGCTTCCGATGCAGGGGACGTCCCTCGTCCAGGCGTGCGAGCAACAGGAGATCCTCGACGAGCATGCTCATCCGCTCCGACTCCCGCATGATGCCCGTCATCGAGCGCTCGAGATCTTCCGGCCGCCGCTTCGCGCCGCGTGTGAACAGTTCCGCGTACGCACGCACCGCGGCGAGCGGCGTGCGCAACTCGTGAGACGCATCGGCGACGAAGCGACGCAACCTCTGCTCGGACCGCCAGGCGCGTTGCTCCGATGCCTCACGCGCCTTGAACGCCGACTCGACCTGCGCCAGCATCGCATTCAGCGCCAGCCCGAGCCGACCGACCTCCGTCCCCTCTTCGGCGTGTTCGACGCGTTGCGTCAGATCCCCGGCCGCGATCGCCGCCGCGGTCCCCTCGATCGAACGCAACGGCCGGAGACCGAGCCTGACCACCCACAATCCGAGCGCCGCGAGCGCGAGCAGCACCGCTCCGGTGACGAGGAGCTCGATCACAACGAGCCGATGGAGCGTGCCGTAGACGCCGCCGAGCGACGCGGCGATCAGAAGGACCCTGTTGCTCGCCCGCGGCTCGATCGACGCGCGAACGCGGTAGCGACCGCCGCCCGACTTGGCCGGGACGGTGAAGTACGTGACTCGCTCTCCTTCGCTGCTCGGCGACTTCGGGATCGCGACCGTGCTCGGCAGCCGCGGCGGAGGCGGCGCCTGCTCTTGTGTGAACTGAAAGACGGGACGGCTCAGGACGATACGGCCGGAGAGCGTCCGCACCTGGACGTAGTCGATTCCCGGCGCGGCGCCCAGGGGGCTCGGGCCCGGCCCGCCACCGGACCGCGGGCTCAGGACGGCGCCTTCGACCTCTGGGTGAGAGCTCTGCAAAGCGCTGTCGGTGCGATGGAAAAGAAATGACCGCAGCGAGGCGTAGGTCGCGACGTCGGCGATTGCCAGCCCGAGCGCGGCGACCACGATCACCCCCAAGACGAGGCGGGCGCGCAACGATGTCAGCCTGGGCATCTACTCCTGCTCGGCTTCGAGCATGTAGCCGGCCTGGCGCACGGTCCTGATCAGCGGCGGGCCGAGTGAGTCGAGCTTCTTGCGCAGGTAGCTGACGTACGTCTCGACGACGTTCGAATTGCCGCCGAAGTCGTAACGCCATACGTTCTGAAGGATCTGCCCCTTCGAGACCACCCGCCGTGGATTCAGCAGGAAGTAGCGCAGCAGGCTGAACTCTGTCGCGGTCAGGTCGACACGGGTGTCACCACGGAACACCTCGTGGCGCTGCTCGTCCAGCACGACGTCCGCAAAGCGCAACACGTCGCCCGGCAGCTCCCCGGCCGTCCGCCGCAGGATCGCCTGCACACGTGCAACGACCTCGGCCAGGCTGAACGGCTTGGTCACGTAATCGTCCCCGCCCGCGCGCAGCGCCTCGACCTTGTTCTCGGTCGCGTCCTTCGCGGTCAGGAACAGCACCGCGCTCTTGACGCCTTGGGCGCGAAGCCGCCGCCCCACCTCGATCCCCTCGAGGTCGGGGAGCATCCAGTCGAGCACGATCAGATCCGGCTCGGCGCGCGCGACTGCCGCGAGGGCCGCACGGCCACTCGCAGCCTCCTCGACGTCGTAGCCCTCATACCGAAGCGCAGTCGCGACCGCGTCGACGATCGAAGGCTCGTCGTCGACCACGAGGATCCGCTGCTCGTCGTTCCCGGCCGTGCTCATGCACGCATCGTGCCACCCGCTCCTGTGGATTGGCTGAGAACTCGCGCGCTCCCAACGGATTCACAGCTTGCTCGCAGGGCCGTCTGATGGCGGCGAGGTTCGATGGCTGTGTACCCCACACGAAAGGAGCAAGAATGACGAGCACCGCAGCAGCACGCATCTTCCCCGAGCCCACGCGGGCAATCCGCGACCGGATCGAGCCCAACTCGCGGACGGTGACCGCCGTCGACCAGGCGCACCTCCACGCGGCGATCAACAGCGTCAGCTGGGAGCGGCGAGGCCCCCTCCAGAGGTTGACGCGCCGGGCCTGACGAAGTTCTGGGGTCAGACCCCCTGGAGGGGTCTGACCCCAGCTGTTAGAGGTACGGCGGGACGCTCATGTACTTGAAGCCGCTATCGACCGCGAGCGTGACGATCACCGCTTCCGGGCCCAGCCGCTCTGCGAGCCTGTGAGCGCCGACCACGTTGGCGCCGGTCGAGATGCCGGCGAAGACGCCTTCTTCTTGCGAGAGCCGCAGAGTCATCGCGAGCGCATCCTCGTCCTCGATCGGCTCGATGTGATCGACCCGCTCCGCGTCCCAGTGCGGCATCACCATGCCGGTCCAGCCCTGGATTGCAAACGAGCCGGCGCCGCCGCCGGTGATCGCGGCCGAGCCGGCGGGCTCGTGCGCCTGGATGAAGACACCGCGCGGCTTGAGCGCTTCCGAAACGCCCATCAGGGATCCCGCGGTGCCGAGACCGTGGCAGAACGCGGTGACACGACCCTCGGTCTGCTCCCAGATCTCGCGCGCAAGGTGGTCGCGGTGGTGCGCGATCGGATACGGATTGTTGAACTGATCGGTCGCGTAGTGGCCGGGTTGCGCCGCGAGCTCTGCTGCGCGCTCGACCATGTTGCGGATGTCCTGAGCGGTCACGCGTGGCCGGCCCTCGACTGACCGGACGATGTCGAGTTCGGCGCCGAGCGCGCGCATGAGCTGAAAGCGTTCCTCGGTGAAACAGTCGGCGATCACGATCAGGCACCGGTAGCCCTTCGCCCGGCAGACGAGCGCGACCGCCGGACCGGTGCTTCCTCCCGTGTACTCGACGACGGTGTCGCCCAGCCCGAGCGCGCCTTCGCGCTCGGCTCCCTCGATCATCGCGATCGCCATCCGGTCCTTGAGCGAGCCGGTCGGGTTGCGGTACTCGAGCTTCAACCACAACTCGGCGCCGTTCGCGGGAGCGCAGCGCGTCAAACGCACGAGCGGCGTGTCACCGATGGTGTCGAGGATCGAGGCCACCGTCGTCGATGGTCGCACAACCCCTCAGCTCTGGTCCGCCAGGACTTCGTCGATCGTGTGCCAAGCGCTGCCGACACCAACCGGATTCGTCTCCAGGTAGTACGGGATGAAGATCAGCGCCCAGGACAGCGCCCAGCCGCGGCCTCGCGCCCACGTTGCATCGTCGACGTCCAGCACTGCGCGGAACGCCTCGCGGCTCTCACCGGCGAAGAGCGTCCACGCGATCATCAGATCACACGCGGGGTCGCCGACGCCGAGCCCGCCGAAGTCGATGACACCGCTGAGCCTGCCGCCTACTGCCAACAGATTCCCGGAGGACAGGTCTCCGTGGAGCCAGACCGGCGGCCCGTGCCACGGGGGCGCTCGAAGGGCCACGTCCCACGCCGCGGTTACCGCATCTGTATCGAGTTTGCCCTCCAGCGCTCGAATCGACTCGCGGGTGGGGCTGTGGCGTCGTGCCAGCGGTTCACCACGGCCGAAGTTGTGCCTGCCGGGCATCGGCCCGCCGGCTGGATCGATGCGCTGCAGAGCCGCCACAAACTCCGCCAGGTCGCGCGCCGCCTCGCGCAGATCGGCGATGCGCTCGCGCGTTGCGTTCTCGCCTTCGAGCCACGGGACAATTGACCACTGCCAGGGAAAACCCTCGCCGGGGGTGCCTCTCGCCACCGGGGTAGGGACCGCAAGCGGCAGGTGCGGTGCAAGCCGCGGCAGCCACTCGTGCTCTTTGTCGACCTGCCCGGTCGCCGATGCGATGCGAGGTAGTCGCACCGCCAGGTCGTCGTTCAATCGATAGATCGCGTTGTCCGTTCCGGCCGACGGAACCGGGGCGATCGAGAGAGCGGCCCACTGCGGAAACTGCGCGACGAGCAAGCGCCGAACGAGTGATACGTCGGTGTCAACCTCGCCGACGTGCATCTTACGAGCGCACATCTACAGCGCCTACTCGCTCACGCGACCGGCGAGGCGCAGCAGATACTCCGCACGGTCGAGCGGGTTGTGGTCCGACCGTGGCCGGGTCGGGGTCGTTCCCGTGACGGGGAGATATCCGTCGAAGGCAGACTCGAGAACGCCTTCGCCGCCCGTCAGCGCCGGCAGCTGCCGCTGGAGCTCGTCCGCCCGCACGGCGGACAGAGTCGCCTCGATGGTCGACAGCTCCCCCTGCATGACCGGCGTTTCGACGGCGGCACCCGCGCGCGCCAATGCGGCCATGACTGCCCCGACGGTCTGGGCCGGGACCTCGAGGCTGACTCGGACGGTCGGCTCGCAGACCACGGTTCCTGCCCGCTCGAGCGCCTCCATCAGGACCAACGGGGTGAGCTTTCGGAAGTCGGCCGGTGTGCTGAGGGGGCCACGCGTTGAAGGCGGGCCGTCAGGAGAGCTGTAATTGGATTCGATCATGGTCACGATGCAGTCTGTGACCTGCCAACCGAAGAGCCCCTCGCGCAGCGTGTGGCGGACGTACTGCCCCATTGCTTCAGCGAAGTTCTCGCGCCTCTTGTAGGCGTAGGTCGGGACCGACCGATGGTCGACCTGCAATCGGAATTCGATGCCCGCTCCGTCAGGCGCGGGATCGACGCGCAGGCCGACCGTGGCGAGAAACGGATTCGCTTCCGCGTGCAGCAGCTCGATCGCCTCGCCGGAACGGAGCGGCCGCTCGATGTAGATCGGCGTCGTCTCGCGAAACTCGACCTCGATCCCGTAGTCGTCGGCCAGCGTCGCCCCGATGACTTCCTTCTGCACCTCGCCGTAGAGCGACACGGAGATCTCCTGGCGCCTGTCGTCCCGTCGCACATTGATCAGCGGGTCTTGCTCGGCGAGTTGGGCGAGCGCCGCATACAACCTGCCCGTTTCGCCATCGCGACACGGAGCGACGACCGATTCGAGGGTAGGCGGCGCGAAGGAGTTCGCCACAGCCGCTCTGGAGCCTGGCTCGCCGATCGTGTCGCCGATCTGGATCTGGCTGAGCCCCCACAGCCGAGCGATCTCCCCTGCCGTAACTGCATTGCCCTGGATCGCGGGCCCCGCGTCGAAGCGGCTGATCGCCGTGACCTTCGCCTCCTCGTCGACGTCGAGCCCCTCGCGGCTGAACCGCAGCCGGTCTCGCACGCGGATCGTCCCTGTGAACACGCGCACGTACGCGACCCTTTCGCCGGCGGTGCCGCGGTCGACCTTGAAAACGCCGGCCGAAACGGGGCCGTCCGCGTCCCCGGCAGAGGCAGGCAGCAGCTGCGCGATTCCGCCGGTGAGTGCGTCGAGGCCGGCGCCCGTGATGGCCGAGCCGAAGAAGACGGGATGGACCATCGCCCGCTTGGTCTGCGCCGCAAGCGTGGCCTGCAGCTGACCGGCCGAGATGCTCGCACCGTCGACGTAGGCGGTGAGCAACGTCTCGTCACGATCGGCAAGCAGCTCGAACAATCGGGCCGCGTACGCGTCGTCCCCCAGCGCGTGCACGGTGTAGGCAGCATTGCGTGTGCCCTCGCCTCGTACAGATCCCATTCCGACCACCGCGGGTGTGAGCTTGTCGGCGATCTCGGTCAGCACGCGGTGGCAGTCCGCGCCGCGACGGTCGACTTTGTTCACAAACATGAGCGTCGGGATCCGCAGCCGCTGCAACGCGCGCATCAGGATTCGCGTCTGCGGTTGCACGCCTTCCACGGCCGAGATCACGAGCACGGCGCCGTCGAGCACGCTAAAGACCCGCTCCACCTCGGCGATGAAGTCGGGATGGCCGGGCGTGTCGATCAGGTTGACGGTGACGTCGTCGATCGCGAACGACACGACCGCCGACTTGATCGTGATGCCGCGCTGCCGTTCGAGCGCCAGGGAATCGGTCTGCGTCGTGCCCGCGTCGACGCTGCCGATCGCGTCGATGACACCGGCGGAGTACAGCAGCCGTTCGGTGAGAGTTGTCTTACCGGCGTCTACATGCGCCAAGATCCCCAAGTTCAACGTTCTGCCAAGCACGCGTCATACCCTCCGAATAGGTCACAAAGGCCCTCTCGCTGGACATGACAGGTGCGCGCACGTCGACTCCTTGGTGGATTGGCGCTCGACTGAAGAGTAACGCAGACGAACGAGGGCACCGGGCGAAAGCTGCGCTTTCGCCCGGAGTGAGGCCCCTAGCGCAAGATGCCTGTGTGGCCGAGCGAATAGCGGCCGGGTTGCGGCCACACACAGAGGCCGTGCGGACCGGCGCCGACGGGGATCTTGGCCAGTAGGCGACCGCTTCCGGTCGAGATGGCATAGACGACCCCGCTGTAGCGGCCGGTAAGCCAGAGCACCTTCCCGTCGGCGGAGACGCCGCCCATGTCGGGACTGCCTCCACCGGGGATCCACCACTTTCGCAGCACCTTGCGCGTGCGGAAGCTGATCACGGAGATCGAGCCTTCTCCGCGGTTCGTCGCATACAGCAGCTTCCCGTTGCGGCTCGGATAGAGGCCGTGCACGCCGGCGCCCGTGCGCAGGAAGCCAACCGTCTTCAGGCGGACGCCGTTGATCTCCCAAAGCCCGCCCGCATTCAGATCGGCCACGTAGAAGATCTTTCCGTCCGGCGCGAGCTTCACGTCTTGGGGAACGCCCGCGCGGCCGTCGGGCAGGTTGAGCACACCCACGACCCGTTCACGTTGGATGTTGATCTTGATCACCTGACCCGAGAACTCGCAGCTCGCGATCGCGTACCTGCCGTCGGCGGAGAAGTCCATGTGATCGACGCCCACGCAGGGCACTTGGAGCGAGTGGTGCAGGTGGAAGCTGTGCGCGTCGCGGAAGTCGAGCCTGCGCAAACGCTCGGCGACGACGATCGCGTAGCGGCCGTCGGGCGTGAAGTACATGTTGTAGGGGTCGTCGACCGGGATCGGCGTGCCCGGCTTGCCCGTCTGCGGGTCGATCGGCGTGAGACTGTTGCCGAGATCGTTCGTCACGTAGAGCGTCTTCAAGTCGTAGGCAGGCGTGACGTGCTGAGGGAGCGCGCCCACTGCGAAGTGGTCGATGACCTTGAAGGTGTGCGGGTCGATCACGTCGACGGTCGCGCTCTCGCTGTTGGGAACGTAGATCCGCGGCAAGGCCGTGCGCGTGACAGGCGCGAGCATGTTCGCGCGGTCGTAGGCGTACACGTTGCGGGCTGGTGTTGCGGGCATGCGTGCGACCGGCCGTGTCCGCGCGCGTGCGTTCTTGGTCCGTGGAACGAGCTCGCTGATCCCAGACTCGGTGCCGTTCGTGCCGCGTCCGCCGGCGACGAGGATCCTTGATCCAAGGGCGACGGCGGCGAGATCAGACCGCGGCGTCGACAACCGGCCCGCGCGCCGAATCCGGCCGGAACGCAGGTCGACTGCGATGACGCGTGCCGTCGCGCTCCCGACGGAGGCCCCGCGGCCCCCGACGACGTAGACAACGTCGCCGAGCGCCGCCGCGGCCGCATGCGTCGTCGGCGCGGGTAGGCGTCCGATCCTGACCACGCGGCCACGGGCTGGGGCATAGACGAAGATGGCGTCGCTGGCGCTGCCGTTCGGGAGTGAACCGCCGGCGATCACGATCTTGTCCCCGGCCGCCGTCACTGCTGCGTAGCGGACCGGCGTCGGCAGATGCGCGACGACCCGCGCCTGCCCGCCCGGTCGCCACGCAACGATCGTGTCGAGCCAACGGCTGCCGGTGTAGCCGCCGACGACGTACGCCGTCCCCGCGAGCTCGGCCGCCGCCTGGTCGGAGCTGGGGCTCGGCAGGTGCCCGGCGTTTGCCGTACGACCCGTCGCCGCGACGCGGACGATCGTGTCCAGCTGTTCCGTGCCGTCCCCGCCGCCGAACAGGTAGGTGACAGAGCCGAGCCGTACGGCGGCGCTGTCGTGCACAGCGACAGGCAGGTCGCCGTGCCGGCCGGCGCCGCCCACCCGCGCGATCAGGATCGTGCTCGTCGACGTGTCCGCGGCGGTGAGCCCCCCGAGCAGCAGCGCCCGGTGATCGTCCAGCGCTGCAGCAGCCGCGTCTTGCAGAGGTGCCGGCAAGACGCCGCTGTGCCGCTCGACCAGTCGGACGGACCCTCGTTTCGCGGCGGTGTGGCCGCCCGCCACAGCGGGACGAACCGCGTGGCGACTGCGCGCGGCCGTCCGATCGGCCGTCGACCTTGCGTCGGCCGAGAGCCGGTACACGAGCCCGCTGGCAGCTGCGAGCGCCAACAGTCCGAGGACCAGCAACGTTCGACGGCGCCGTACCTGCCGCCGTTGCACGCGAGTGAGAGGAGAGCTAGACAGGTCGCTTCAGCCTGCCAGCTTTCATGCGGAGACGGCGAGGATGGCGCGCGCGTAGCGGGCGGCTGCCCCGGCAGAGAGATCTCCGGCGGGCAACTCGACGACGAAAGCCGTCGTCCCCGGCAAGCGATTATTCTCCCAGCCGACCGCGCTCCCCGGCTCTCGCGGAAGCCGCCTGAGCGGCAGCCCGACGAGTCGCGAGAAGTGCCGTTCGACTCGAACGTCCCCGCCCGTCTCGTCGACGAGGCTCTCGTGCTGGTGAAACCAGATCGAGATCCGGGGCCGGATGCGGAGGATCATCCGGTAGGCGATCCTGCTCTCGGGCTCGGACAGCGGACGTACGCCGGAGTCGAAGACACCGCTGAGCGGACGCCACGCCCAGGGGAAGTTGCGGTTGAGGTCGACCCCGTTGGCGTTCTGGCGCATGCCGGCGGCGTACCCGTCGGGATTCAGGTTCTCGATCACCCAGAGATCAAGGCCGGCGGGCGTCGGCAGCCGCTCGAGTGCCCGCACGATTGCCAGACCGGCACATTCGTTCCCGTGGATGCACCCCACGACGAGCAGCTTCGTCCTGCTGCGTGGGTCGCCGAGCTCCACTCCTTTGATACGGCGACCGTCGACGGAGCGTCCCAGCACAAGGCGACGTGGCTGCGCGGTTGCGGGCACAACCAGCAGAAGCGCGGCAAGTGCTGCTGCTCCGGCATTCACGACCGCGCAGCATCTCCGCCGGCGGCTGAACGGCGCCTGAACGGATCAGGCGGACGGCAGCGAAACGCTGAAGTGGCCGCCTCCGTGGTCTGCTTCGACGGCGATCTCGCCGGACACGCCGCGGGCCAGGCGGCGGGCAAGCGCAAGGCCGAGGCCAGCGCCGCCGGCGCCGTTACTCGCACGGCCGGCGGCTCCGCGGACGCCCGGCTCGAAAATGGACTCCTGCTCGTCGGCGGACACGCCTGGACCGTCGTCCTCGACCAGGTAGACGATGCGCGCCGAGTCGCGGAAGACGTTGATCCGCACACGACTCCGGCTGTAGCGGCAAGCGTTCTCGACGACCGGCTGCAGGATGCGCTCGGCGAGGTCGGCGTCCACCCCGAGCCGCAGGGCACGCGCCGGCGCCGCGTTCACCAGCTCGAGCTGTCGCTCGACCGCAAGATCCGCAACTGCTTCGAGCGCTCGTGCGCGGACGGCCTCTGCGTCGGCAGTGCCGCGCGTGAGGGCGGAGTCGTGACGCGCCGCGGCGACGAGCGCGTCGACGGTTCGTGACACCTGTTGCGCGTTGCGTAAGACGTCGACGAGCGTCTCGCGGTAATCGTCCGGGTGGCGTTGTTCGCGGAGCGCGACCTCCGCCTGCGCGATCACCCGCGCGAGCGGCGTACGCAGCTCGTGTGAAAGCTCGGCCGAAAATCGTTGTTCGTGACGAAAACCGGCCGCGAGCTGCTCGAGCAGCCGGTCGAGCGTCGAGGCGAGCTCACTCACCTCGTCGTAGGGCTCGCCCAGGCCGAACCGGCGATCGAGATCGCGCTCGCTCCACTCGGCAGCCTGGCGGGTCATGCGTTCGACCGGGCGCAGCGAAGCGACGAGGAGCCACCGAGCGGCCAACGCGACGAGGAGCAACAACAGCGCTCCAAGCACAAGCGACGCAACCAGCGCCGTCCGTTGTGTCTGCTCGTAAGGTGCGAGCGCGACCGCGGCGACGACAGTGCCGAGGCGACGCCCGCTTCTGACGATCGGCACCGCGTAGAGATGCCTGTCACTCGCCTTCTCATCCGACTTGGCCGGCGCGCGAGCCGCAAGCGCGTGGGCCGCCGCGGCGAGGTTGGCTCCTCCGCGTGGTGACTCCAGCGTACGCGTGCCGCCGAAGACCCACGCATTGCTGTCGACCGCGGCGTCGTCGGCCGTCTCGCCGACAGCGAGCTTGCCGTCGCGCATACGCACGAGAGAGAGCTCAGCCGTGGCGCGCGCGTGCGCCAGCTGGTCTGCGCTGCGCGAGAGATTGTGTTGGAGCAGAACGTTGAAGCCCGCGATCATCGCTGCGAGCGCGAGCCCGACCACGGCGACGACGGTCACGAAGAGACGCCCGCGGATGCTTCTTGGCAGCGGTCTGCGATTCACGGGAGCGCGTAGCCGACGCCGTGCACGGTTCGAATCGGGGGAGCTTCGTCCAAGGTGCGCAGCTTGCGACGCAGCCGCGCAACGTATGCATCGAGAGTGTTCTCGTGCACGATCGCACCATGCGGCCAGCCGGCGCGGATCAGGTCGTGGCGCCGCACGGCCGCCCCCTCGCGTGCCAGAAGGCGGGCGAGCAGACGGAACTCGGTCGGGGTCAGCGGCGCGGAGCTCGATCCGCAGGAGACGGCATGCGCGATCGGGTCGAGCCTCAGACCGGCGGCCTCGACCACACCGTCGGCCCCGGCGCGGCGAGCGAGCGCGTGCAGCCGGGCGACGACCTCGGCGAACGCGAACGGTTTCGTGACGTAGTCGTCGCCGCCGGCGTCGAAGCCCGACAGGCGGTCCGGAAGCGCGTCGCGCGCAGTTAGGAACAACACCGGAGCCTGAATGCCGCGTGCCCGCAGCGCCTGGCAGAGGTCGCGGCCGTCGGCATCGGGGAGGCCGATGTCAACGACGAGCAGGTCCGGCGAGTCTGAATCGGCACGGGCGAGCAGCTCAGCGCCGGTCGCGACCGCTTCTGGCTGGAACCCCTCTTCGGCCAATCCACACTGCAACACCCGGCGAAGCTCCGGGTCATCCTCGGCGATCAACACCCGCGGCTGCGTCATTCCTCCCGCAGTATGGCTCCGAGTGGCAGGCGCCTGATCCCGGCGGCACCCACGACCCCCGCGATCACCGCACCGCCGACGGCCGCGGCGGCGAGACCGCCCAGAAACGGCCAAGGTGCAGCCAGGTGGTCCGGCGGCGGGTCGAACACGTGCTGCAGCATCGCGACGAGCATCTCCGCAAGCAGCCAGCCGAGCAAGGCCGCCAGCGCGAGCGCGGCGCCGAGGACGAGCGCGGTCTCCGTCCAGAGAAAGGCGGCGATCTCGCGCAGGCCGGCGCCGAGTGCGGCCATCGTGGCGAACTCCTGTCGCCGCTCTGCGAGCGTCACTGCGACGAAGAGCGCCATCGCCGCAGCTGCGAGGGCGAGTGCGAAGCTCTCCTCGATCCGGCTGATGCCGCCGAGGTCGACCGTCGTGATCGAGCTGACCGTTTGGGCGGCTTGCCCGCGGATGTTCTTGACGAGCGTCCCTTGCGCACGAGTCCCCGCCGCGACGTGTCTCGCGACTGCAACTGGATCTCCGTTCGACTTGACAAAGAGCAGATTGGGGCCCGGCTCGTGTGTCGCACGTTCGAGGTACGAGAGGTTGGCGACCATGAACGAATCGCGTGGCGCGGCGGGGAACTCCTGGACGACCCCGACGACGTGGAACGCCACGATCTTGACGTGGCCGCTGGCGCGATCGAGCGTCCGCAGCTTCAGCAGATCGCCGAGACGCAGCGAGTAGTCGCTGATCGTCTCTCTCGAGACGATCACGCCGTCGGGCGTCGCGCGCAACCGTGCCAGGATCTGAGCGGCGCTGCCGCCGAGGAAGTACGAGTCGCGCAGGCTCGTCCCACGGGTCAGCGTGCGGGCATCAATGCCGAAGATGTCCTGCAGGTCCGGTCCGACATACGCATAGCCGTGATCGAGCCCCGTCGTGCCGGCGACACCCGGCAGGCGGGCCACGCTCTGTTCGAGGGAGTGCCGCCGGATCGCCCCGGGAGGAGCGGTCACAACGACGTCGGCGCCCAGGGTCAGCTGCGCGTCGACGCGTGCCTGCTGATCATAGGTCGCGGTGAAGAGACCGAGGTTGACGCCGAAGGCGAGCAACAGTCCGGCAACGAGCAGGCCGCGGTTGATGGCGGTTCCGCGCCGGCCGGCGCTCGCAAGCAAGAAGCCGCGCCAGGTACTCGCGCGATCGCCTCCCCCGTGCACGGCGAGCCACGCCACGAAGCTGCCCCGGAGGCGCACGAGCAGCAGGGCCGCACCGAGCCAGAGGAGCGCCGGCGCGAAGAACATGTAGACGGAGAGCGAGAGCGTCGGGTTCGAGTCGGGATTGATCACGGCCGAGAATCCGGTCCTGACGGTCAACCAGTACACAAGACCGCTTCCGCCGAGGCACAGAAGGTCGAGATAGAGGCGCTGCCAGAGCGGCCGGCCTTGCCGGCGGACGCTGCGCCGTCCTTCGCTTACCGTCTCGCGGAAGACATTCATGCCGGCCGCGATCCGCGCCGCCGCAGCACCGGCGACGGCGAGCGCGACGCAGATCGCGAGGGTCACCAGCACGCGCACCGCGCCGGTCGCACCGCTGCCGCCGACGAGCCGAACCGCGGGCACTGCAACGCCAGTCCCGATCGCTCCCGCGAGGAGGCCGAGTCCCGCGCTCTCGACCGCCGCGAGCAACAGCAGGCCGCGCCGGGACGCACCGCGGGCTCGTAGCAGGACGAGGTCGCGGCGGTCGCGCTCGGCCGTGCCGAGAGCCGCGAGGTACGCGAGTGCCAACGCCACCAGGGCGCCGGGCACGGCGAGCATGATGTAGAGGGTCTCCGCGTAGAGGGCGTCGCCGGCGGCGGAGTTGAGGCTGTCGGCGAGGTTGTCCACGAACACGACCCGACCTGGCAATCTGCGCTCGACGCCATTGCGGATCTGGTCGGCTTGACGAAGCGCACGCGCAGGGCTGCCGCGCAATGCAGACGGATTGACTTGAGCCTGCACCTGCCACTGCGTTCCTCGTTGGAGCCCGGGCAGCGCTGCAGTCCCGGGCGCGGCCGACGCGATCGCCGGGAGCGCAGGGCCGAGTGTGCGCGCGAACGTTGGCAGCGGCAGGATCGCGATGTCGGCAGGCGGCTGAGCCGGCGCGGGCCCGAGCAGGGGATTGAGCGGCTGGAACAACACATCCGGCGCCGTCACCAGCGCGATTCCGCTGACGCGGAAGTGCTGTGGTGGCGCGCCCGCGCGTGGTGCGAGGCTCACCTTGTCGCCGAGCTGGACCTGCAAGGTCGCCGCCAGTTGCTGGTCAAAGACGATTTGCCCGCGACGAAGGGACCCGCGCAGAAACCGGAACGTCCGGATGTGGTCGAGATAACCGCCGGGTACCGCGAGCACTGCGCCGGCGCCGGAACGAATGGTTCCGACGGCGGCGACGTGCTCGGCCGACGCGAACGGGGCTGTCGCGACCGCCGACGCCTGTTGCACGCCCGGTTGCCGAGCCACTGCTGCGGCGACCCGCACCGCGGCCGAGTGGGAGCCGACGGGCCCCTGCCAATCGAGTGGCACGCTGCGCGTCGCACTCGCCGTCATCGTGCGCAGCGAATGGCCGACGAACAGGATCATCGCCGCGATCAGCGCGACGGCCGCCGCGAGCACGAGCACGCGGACCGCGGTTCGAAGCGGCTCACGCACAAGCCCGACGAGCGCCACCCGCGCCAAGCCGCTCAAGGCGCTGCCTCGGCGGTGAGCACGCGGCCGTCGTGCAGCTCGACCGCGCGCTCCAGGCGGGCGGCAACGTCGGCGTCGTGGGTCGCAACGACGAGCGCGAACCCGAATTCACGCTGCAACGCCTGCAGGAGGTCGAGCACGCGCTCGCCTGTGTCCGTGTCGAGGTGACCCGTCGGCTCGTCGCACAGCAGTAGCTGCGGCTGCTGCGCCAGCGCTCGTGCGATCGCCACCCGTTGCGCCTCGCCTCCTGAGAGCTCGGCGGGGAGATGGTCGAGCTTCGCGGTAAGTCCGACCAGCTCCAGCAACGCGACTGCAGCCAGGACCGGATCGGCGTCTCCGGAGGAGACCCTCGTCGCGAAGGCGACGTTCTCGAACGCGGTGAAGTGCGACAGGAGATTTCCGCCCTGGAACACGTAGCCGATCCCGCGGGCCCGCAGCGCGGCGCGGGCAGCGGCGTCCAGTGTCGCAAGGAGCTCTCCCTGCCACTCGACCGTGCCCACGATCGGCTCGACGAGGCCGCCGAGCACGTGCAGCAGCGTCGTCTTGCCCGAGCCCGAGCGCCCGAGCAGCGCGAGGCTGTCCCGCCCCGAGATTGTCAGGTCGACGCCGTCGAGCGCGCGTACAGCCGCCTCGCCGTCGCCGAATGCGACGGTAACGCCGCGGCACGCGGCCAATACCTCCCTCACGACGCTCGGCCGTCGCGCAGCAAGATCACGCGGTCGACCGCATCCGCGACGCGCGGCGAGTGAGTCACCACGACGACGGTGCTCTCGAACTCGGCACGCAACCGCGCGAGTGCTTCGAGCACGGTTCGCTCATTGTGCTCGTCGAGCTCGGCGGTCGGTTCGTCGGCGAGCACGAGCGGCGCCTGCCGCGCGGCCGCGGCCGCGATCGCCACCCGCTGCTGCTCGCCGCCCGACAGCGCGCCTGCGCGAGTACGCCCGCGGCTGGACAGATCGAACGCGTCGATCGCACGCTCCACGGCGTTGCCGACATTCTTGCGCCCGCCCAGCCGGAGCACGAGAGCGAGGTTCTCTCGTGCGGACAAGCCCGGCCAGAGGTTGCCGCCTTGGAAGACCATCGCCACTTCTCGCGCCCGAAACGCGGCCAACTCGCGTTCCTCCAGCTGCGCCAGCGAGCGGCCAAAGACGCGCACGTCTCCGGCTGAAGGCTCGTCGAGTCCCGCCGCCAGCTGGAGCATCGTGCTCTTGCCCGAGCCGGAGGGACCGAAGACCGCCACGAGCTCGCGCGGCTCGATGCGCAGGTCGAGCCCGCGCAGCGCGACGGTCTCCGCGGGCCCGGAGCGGTAGATCCGGAACACGTCGTGGAACTCCAATGCGCCGAAGGACAGCGACTCGCGCCGCTCGGGCTCGCGCCAGAGGCTTGCTACCGCCAACGGAAGCTCTCGATCATCAACCGGTAGGCATCGACGTTGTCGACACCCACCGGTGTACCGAGATCGACGATCGCCTCCTTGCCAGCGTGCGCGACGTAGTAGCGGTCGACCACCAGCGTCACGCGTTTGCCGGTCACCGCGTTGGGCCTGCTTTGCGTCGTGTAGACGACCTTGATCGCAGTGGCGCCGCTGATTGTCAGCTGCCGCGGACCGCTTTGGAGGTGGACGCCCTTCAGCGCAGCGAGCTGTCCGCGGACAGCCGCGCCTGTGGGCATCGCGCCCTTCAGAACGAGGACGCGCACGACGTTGTTCTTGTCACGAAACGCAAGCCGCGATTCTTTCCCGTTCTGTGCCCACCCCTCGGGATACTTCATCGAGAACCCGGCGGCGGAACTCCGGAACGTGAGAAAGACCTGGTTGTCCGGGATGTCACCTGTGGCGGCCGCGTTCGCCTCGGCCTGCAGCGCCCCCGCCGAGGCGGAGCTCCCCGCGGCGGTCGTTGCAACCGGCGTCGTGCTCGTCACGGACGTCGTGGGCGCGGCGCTCTTCGTCCCACCGCAACCGGCGACCACCAGAGCGGCGAGCAGTGGCACAGCTCTCAGGCGCATCGCCGACATGCTCGGTGCGGCTGCCTGAAAGCGGCCTGAACACGCGGTTCTGCCTCTCATGTTCCGCTCATCCCTTCCGGCGATCATCGGCCTGTCCAAGAGAAAGGAGACTGACGATGAAGAGGCTCTCCGCAGCAGTGGCCGCCGGCTCGATTGTGGCAGCTCTCGTGATCTGGGCGCCATGGGCTTCGAGCGCAGCAGGGAGCACCTCTCCCTATGAGCCGAACCTCGACCCGGCGAACTTCAGCACCACGATCGACAATCCCTACTTCCCGCTGCCGGTCGGGCGGACGCTCGTGTACCGCGGCGTCAAAGACGGGCAGACGCAGGAGGATCGAGTGACGGTCACCGATCAGACGAAGACCGTCGCCGAAGGCATCACCGCTCGCGTCGTCACAGACGTCGCGACTCACGACGGAGCGCTGCTCGAGAAGACGTCCGACTGGTACGCCCAGGACAAGCAGGGGAACGTCTGGTACCTCGGCGAGGACACGGCGCAATACCTAGCGAACGGCAAGGTTGACACGTCGGGTTCCTGGGAAGCCGGAGTTCACGACGCCGAGCCCGGGCTCGTCATGGAGGCAAACCCGCAGATTCCCGACGCCTACCGACAGGAGTTCCTCTCGGGCCAAGCGGAAGACACGGCGTGGATCGTCGAACGCGGCGGCTCGATCACCGTCCCCTACGGAACGTTCAAGAACGTGCTGGCGACACTCGAGGCATCCCGCCTCGAACCGGGCGCATACGACCAAAAGGTGTACGCGCCGGGCATCGGCATCGCCCGTGAGCAGGCGCTCACCGGGACGCCCGAGTTCGCCGAGCTCGTCAGCGTCACCGGGTAGCCGCGGCTCGACGCCAGAGCTCCCGTTAGGGGGTCGGGCAGCGATCGAGCTCGAGCACGCGCTCGGGGGCCACTCGGGCCTGAAACGAGCATGTCGAGCAGGTCATGCCGCGTTGGTTCGGCGACGACGCCGAAAATGTATGGAGGAGTGTCCTCTCGCCTGCCGGCCGTTCGTCTTAGAGGCGACCATTCCGGACAAGGAGGTTGCGATGAAGTACATGCTGTTGATCCATCAAGGCGACGCCCCGACGCCCTATACGCCCGACGAGTGGGCGCGCCTGTCGGAGGAAGAACAGCAGGCCGTGTACGCCGACTACGGAGCGGTCAACGAGACGCCGGGCGTCACCCCGGGGCAGCAGCTGCAGCCTGCCGAGACGGCGACCACGGTACGGGTCCAGGACGGGAAGACGCTGACGACCGACGGGCCCTTCCCCGCGACCAAGGAGGCGCTCGGCGGTTACCTCTTCTTCGAGGCCGACGACCTCGACGCGGCGATCGAGCTCGCGTCGCGGATTCCGGCGGCCCGGATGGGCGGCGCCGTCGAAGTGCGCCCGATCGGGGGGTACTAACCGATCCTCGAACGAGTCTTCCGCGACGAGTGGGGACGCGTCCTCGCCGCACTGATCGGCTTCCTCGGCGACTTCGACCTCGCCGAGGAAGCCGCCCAGGAGGCCTTCGCCGCCGCCGCCGAGCGGTGGCCCCGCGACGGGACGCCCGCGAACCCGCGCGCCTGGCTCGTGACGACGGCTCGCAACCGCGCGATCGACCGCATCCGCCGCGACCGCACGCTGACGGCGAAGACCCGGTTGCTCGGGCTCCCCGAACCGACGGAGATCAACGTGGACGAGACGACGATTCCTGACGAACGGCTCGAGCTCATCTTCACCTGCTGCCACCCGGCGCTCTCGCTCGAGGCGCAGGTTCCGCTCACGTTGCGGACCCTCGGCGGCCTGACGACGGAGGAGATCGCCCGTGCGTTCCTGGTCCCCGAGGCGACGATGGCGAAGCGGCTCGTCCGCGCGAAGCAGAAGATCAAGGCCGCCGGGATCCCGTTTCGCGTGCCGCCCGCGCACCTGCTGCCAGACCGCCTCGCCGCAGTGCTGGCGGTCGTCTACCTGATCTTCAACGAGGGCTACGGCGGCCGCGGCGATCTGGCGGCCGAGGCGATCCGGCTCGGACGTGCGCTCGCCGAGCTGATGCCCGACGAGCCCGACGTGCAAGGACTGCTCGCGTTGATGCTCGTGAACGACGCCCGGCGCGAGGCGCGCTTCGTCGACGGCACGCTCGTCCTGCTCCGCGACCAGGACCGCTCGCTCTGGGACTTCGACCAGATCGCGGAGGGGCGGATCACCCTCGAGCGCGCCCTGGCGCTCGGCGGCCGCGGCCCCTACGTTCTCCAGGCGGCAATCGCGAGCTTGCATGCAGACGACCCGCAGGACTGGGAACAGCTCGCGGCGCTCTACGGCGAGCTGGCACGACGAACGGGGTCGGCGATCGTCGAGCTGAACCGGGCCGCCGCGATCGCAGAGGCCGGCGAAACCGAGGCAGCCCTGGCTCTCGTGGACCGCCTGGAGCTGGGCCGGTACCCGTATCTGCACTCGACCCGAGCCGAGCTCCTCCGCCGGCTCGACCGCGTCGAAGACGCCCGGGCCGCGTACCAGCGCGCGCTGGAGCTCGTTCCGACGGAGGCGGAACGGCGGTTCCTGGAAGGGCGACTGGCCGAGCTCTAGGAGCTGGGTTGCCCACCGGCTGCCGTGGCGAGCAGCCGCTCGTCGGGCGTCGCCGCCGCAGGTGCCTGCTCCGCGCCGAGCTCCGCGGCCGCAGCGAGCGTCGTTCGCAGCGGCACCTCTTTGAGGAACCAGGAGAGGATGAACGGAACGACCGCGAGCCCCATGCCGAAGAGGAAGACGCCGTGCAGCGCGTGCGCGAACGCCTGCAGGAAGTCGGCGTGGACCGCTGCGGGCAGGTGCTTCGCCTGCTCGGGGTTGAGGTGTACGCCGCTCCCGAGCTTGGCCGTGACGCTGTGAGGAAGGTGCGACAGCTGACTCGCGAGCCTGCTCGCGAAGATCGTCCCGAAGATGGCGACGCCGAAGGAGCCGCCGACCGAGCGGAAGAAGGTGGCGGTCGACGTGGCGACACCGATCTCCTCCGGGCGCGCGTCGTTCTGCACGACGAGCACGAGCACCTGCATGACGAGACCGATGCCGACTCCGACGACGAGCATGTACAGAGACGCGACCCACGGCGCGGTTCCGACGCGCAGCAGCGAGAGCAGGTACATGCCGACGACCAGCACCGCGGTGCCCGCAATCGGAAACGCCTTGTAACGGCCGATTCGGCTGATCGCCCTGCCCGATGCGATCGCAGCGGTGAGCAACCCGAACATCAGCGGCAGCATGCGCAACCCTGAGCTGGTCGGGCTGGCGCCGTACACGAGCTGGAGGAACACCGGCAGGAACACGATCGCGCCGAACATGGCCATCCCGACCGCGAACCCGATCGTGTTTGCGACGCTGAACACGCTCGAGCGGAAGAGCGAGAGCGGCACGATCGGCTCGGCGGCCCGGGTCTCCCACCAGAGGAAGACGGCCAGAAGCGCCACACCCGCGATGGCCAGTAGGACGATCGTCGGCGAGCCCCATGTGTACTGGTTGCCACCCCACGTCGTCAGCAGCGTCAGTGCGGCGACGCCGCCGCTGAGCAAGGTGGCGCCGAGGACGTCGATCCGGTGGCGCACGGTCGGAGTGCGAAGGTGCAGTCGTGTGATCACGATCACGACGGCGAGGGCGCCCACGGGCATGTTGACGTAGAAGACCCAGCGCCACGAGAGATTGTCGACGAGGAAGCCGCCCAGCAGCGGTCCGGCGACGGACGCAACCGCGAACACCGAGCCGATCAAGCCTATGTAACGGCCGCGCTCGCGCGGCGGGACGATGTCGGCGATGATCGCCTGCGCTCCGACCATCAGTCCGCCCGCACCGATTCCCTGCAGCGCGCGAAAGCCGATCAGCTCGACCATCGACTGGGAGAGGCCGGCGAGCATCGAGCCGGCGAGGAAGATCACGATCGCAGCCAGAAACACGGGCTTGCGCCCGAGCATGTCGCCGAGCTTGCCGTAGATCGGCGTCGAGACCGTCGACGCGAGCAGGTATGAGGTGACGACCCACGAGAGGTGACTGAGCCCTCCGAGGTCGCCGACGATCGTCGGGAGCGCCGTCGAGACGATCGTCTGATCGAGGGCAGCGAGGAACATCCCCAGCATCAGCGCCCCGAACACGGTCCACAGCGCCCGCCCGGTCAGTCGCCCGTCGTCGGGCACGGTCACCTTCCCCGCCGCGCTGTCGTCCGCGCGAGCTGCGGACGTGTCAGCGGCGGCACCGGCAAAGGGGTCGCCGCGGCAGCCCGCAGCCCGTCGAGCACGAGGCCGAGGTAGCGGCGCCAGTAGTCCGGCGCGACCGCCGCGGTCGTCTCGATCACGCGGCCGCCGGTCCAGAAGATCATCGGCAAATCCTCGGCGGTGAAGTCGCTTCGCAGCGCGCCCTGGGCCTGCGCCCGCTCGATCAGACGGCGCAGGAGCGGCCGAATTCGCGCGCGCATCGCTTTGGCGCGCTGAGCCCCGTGTTCCCGGGCCGCGAGCATGTCTTTGAGACCCCGGTTCTCGGCGTGGAGCGCGAGCGTCTGCTCGAGGAACATCGTCAAGCCGGCCCAGGCGTCCGGCTCGGCCGCGGCGCGCTCCGCGAGGCGGACGATTTCCGCGAATGCGTCCTCGAGCACGGCGTCGATCAACTCTTCCTTGGTGGGGAAGTGGCGGTAGAGCGTCCCCATCCCGAGCCCGGCATGGTGCGTGACCTCTTCGACCGAGACGTCCACGCCCGAGGTGGCGAAGAGCTCGCGCGCGCTCGCGACGAGCCGGTCCCGGTTCCGGCGGGCGTCGCTGCGCAGCTCCTTCGTCTTGACCGAGGTGCTCACCCTCGGACTATACAGAAAAACGGAGCGATCGCTCCGCTTAGGGAGTCAACCCAGTCGCTGCAGCGCGTCCGTCGAGGGCACGAAGTAGTAGGAGCCGGTGAGCGGCCGCGTGTAGCGCGTGAGCGCGTCGCGGGCGCCGCCCGCCAGTCCGGCCATGCTCTCGAGCATCGTGGCGAGCGGTCGCTGCGTCGAGCTGAAGCCGACGAACATCGTGCCGTGGTCGGTCACCGTTCCGTACGGCATGTTCCGCCGGAAGATCGTCCCGAAGCGGTCCTGGTCGGTGCTCGCGACGTGCGAGTCGGCGGGTCTGTCGTCGAGCTCGACACTGTCCGCCTTCGTTCGCCCAATCGCCCGTTCCTGATCGGCAACGGAAAGCGCTTCCCAGGCGGACGCGTCGTGCGCCCACTTCTGTAGGAGCAGGATCGTCCCGCCCGCCCCCGGAGTTCCCTCCCCGATCACCACGAGCTCCGGCGCGTCGGTCAGCGTGGGGTTCTCCGTCCCGTCGATGAAGCCCGTCAGGTCGCGATCGTGCCGGTAGGGCCAGCTCGACGTCTCTTCCGCGACGGACGCCAGCGAGCCCAGCTCGGCAATCGCGTTCCGGGCCACCTCGAAGACCACGTCGTAGGCGCTGCCAGAGAGCCACAGCACCGCATCGTGCTGGGTGGCCGGCATCGCGAAGCCGTCGACGCCGCGCACGTCCTCGTTGAACCCGGTCAGGTCCGCCGGGGAGTCGTCGGTCGCACTCGTTCTCCACAGCTCGGGTCTGAACCCCGCCACCAGGTTCACGCCGCCCATCGTCGTCCTCGGCTCACGCAGGGACGAGATCGCCGCCACCAGCTCTCGCCCTGCTCGGTTGGCCGAGACGTCGAATTCGAGGTACGCGTGCGAGGCGGTTCCGAGCGCGAAGATCCCACCCTGAGGAGTGCTCATCTTCGGGCGCTCTCAGCGGTCGGTCCGGGACCGCGCTGCCGCCGAGTACGAGTCGGCGCCCGCGGTCGCGGTCCGCGCGACTCCTGCCGCCGCGTACGCGTCGTCCTCGTCGAGCGTCTCGTGCTCGAGCAGCGCGTTGGCGAGCGAATCGAGCTTGCCGCGGTTCTCCTCGAGCAGCGCGACCACCTGCCGATGCGACTCGTCGACGACCCGGCGCACTTCGTCGTCGACGAGCTTCTGCGTCGCCGGTGAGACCTCGGCGGCACCCGGAAGGAAGGGGCCCGTCCCGTCACGCGGGATCACCGCGATGGGGCCGATCGCCGAGCTCATACCCCAACGTCCCACCATCTGGCGGGCGATCTCCGTCAGCTGTTGGATGTCGGACTCCGCACCCGTGCTGGTCTCCCCGTAGACGACCTCCTCGGCGGCGCGGCCGCCGAGGGCGACCTTGATCCTCGCCTCGACCTCCGGCTCGCGGTAGTTGAAGCGGTCGCTCTCGGGCGCCGCGAATGTGACGCCCAGCGCGAGCCCACGCGGAATGATCGAGACCTTGCGGACCGGATCGGCGCCTTCGGTGAGCATGCCGACGATCGCATGGCCGGCCTCGTGGTACGCGGTCCGGCTGCGGTCCGCGTCGGTCATCATCACCTGCCGCTCGGCGCCGAGCACGATCCGCTCGAGTGCATCCGTGAAGTCGGCTTCGGCGACGGCATCATGGTTGCGGCGTGCCGCCAGCAGCGCCGCCTCGTTGACCAGGTTCGCGAGATCGGCCCCGACCATGCCCGGCGTCGTCGCGGCGATCCGCCTGAGGTCGACGTCGGACCCGAGCGGCACTTTCCGCGTGTGCACCTCGAGGATCGCCTCGCGGCCGCCGCGGTCCGGCGGTTGCACGGCGACCCTGCGGTCGAAGCGGCCGGGACGCAGCAGCGCCTGGTCGAGCACGTCGGGGCGGTTCGTCGCGCCGATCACGATCACGCTCGTGGACGAGTCGAAGCCGTCCATCTCGGTCAGGATCTGGTTCAGGGTCTGCTCCCGTTCGTCGTTGCCGCCGCTGAAGCCGGCGACTCCGGACGTGCGCGACCGGCCGATCGCGTCGAGCTCGTCGATGAACACGATCGCCGGCGCCGCCTCCTTTGCCTCCTTGAAGAGGTCGCGCACGCGGGACGCGCCGACCCCGACGATCGCCTCGACGAACTCGGAGGCCGCCATCGAGAAGAATGGGACGTCCGCCTCACCGGCGACGGCGCGCGCAAGCAGCGTCTTGCCCGTTCCCGGGGGGCCGGACAGCAGCACGCCGTGCGGGATCCGGCCGCCCAGCTTCTGGTACTTGTCCGGATGACGCAGGAAGTCGACCACCTCCGTCAGCTCCGCCTTCGCCTCCTCGATACCGGCGACGTCCGCGAAGGTGACGCGGTCGCCCGTCGGTTGATACCGGCGTGCACGCGAGCGGCCGAACGAGCCCAGCACGTTCTGGACGTTGCCTGCACGCCGCATCAACCAGAACAGCAAGAAGATGAACAGGACCGTCGGGCCGAAGCCGAGCAGCAGGTTCTGCCACCAGGGCGCGCCCGTGTCGAGCGGTTGTGCGTTGACGACGACGCCTTTCTGCTGGAGCAGTTGTGACAGCGCGTTGTTGTCGGCGAACGCCGGAATCTCGGTCCGAAAGAGCTTCGTCGGCTTCGATTTTCCGTACTTCTCCTTCTGCGTGAACGTGCCCTGGATCGCCGTGCCCTTCGACGTGATCTGTTGCACGTGCCCCGCCTTCACCTGCTGCAGGAAGAACGGGCTGTACGGAACGCGGACGCGTGCCGTCGGCTGCGTCGCGCGCGAGCCGAAATAGACGTTGAACGCGAGCAGCGCGAGCGCGAACAGGATCCACGTGCGGCTCGGACGGAAGCGCGACGGCGGCCCCGACGGCGAGGACCCGCGCGGCGCCGGCGGCGCGCCCGAGTCCTTGCGCTGATCGGCGCCCGGAACGTTCATTGCTCGTAGCGTTCGACGACGCCGGGGTCGCGCTCGCGCGCGGCACCGGGGTCGCGGCCGGCCTCTCTCAGCGCACGACGCTGCCGCAGCAGGTCCCAGGCCTGATCGAGCCCGACCTGGATCGACTCGAGCCGGCGGTGCTCGCTGTCGCTCAAGCCGCCTTCCGCACCACGTTCGTAGAGCTCGTGCTCCTCGGCGACCAGCTCCTCGATGCGGTTGTGGATCCCCTCGTCTTCCATCTCGACCCCTTAACGTACGCCCTGGGCGGAAGCCACGAGCGGTTCGTACTCGGGATGCCGTTCGATGAAGTGCGCGATGAACGGGCAGAGCGGCACGACGTCGAGGCCCTGCCGGTGTGCGTCGTCCAGCGCCGCCTCCGCCAGGCGGCTGCCGAAGCCGCGGCCCTCGCACGACTCGTCGACTTCGGTGTGCGTGAACGCGATCCGGCCCTCCCGACGCCGATACGCGGCCAGGCCCACGAGCCGCCCGCCCAGCCGCAGCTCGTAGCGGCCGGCGTCGGGGACGTCGACGATCTCGGCCTCTGCCGGGGAGCCGGCGGCGACCTCGAGCTCGTCGGTGCCGCGGAAGTACTCGATCAGCTGACCCGGAGCGTCCGATTCCCGTGCATCGCGATGGTCGGCGAACCGGCGCCGGTGCGCCGCGGCGAACTGCCACGGGTCGCGCTCGTGCAGGTGCGCGAAGATCTCGCGCGTGCCGCGAAACAGCCTGCCGTCCTCGGCCTGGAGAACGGGGATCTGGTCGATTTCCGCCACCTGCCGCAGCTCGCCTCGCTCGTCGGGCCACGGCTGGACCTGACGCGCGACGAAGTCGACGCCGAGCTCCGTGAGGACTTCGCGGACGGCCGACGAGAACGGACACCACTCCGCCTGATAGAGGACCGGCCGCTGGTCAGCCACGGAAGCCGTTCTTCGTGTGCGTCCCGTCGCAGAAAGGCTTGTTCTGCGAGCCGCCGCACCGGCAGAGAGCGGCTCGGTCACCTTCGTAGAGGACGTCGCCCTCGGCGTCGAGAATCCGCACGCCGCCCGAGACGAGCAGCGGTCCGCCGGCGGATGCGCAGACCTGGGTTGGCTCAGTGCCGTTGGCACGGGGGGCGCCGACCCGGCGCGTCCGCAATGCGCCTGAGGGACAGCGCGCTACCGCGGCCTCCACCTCGTCGGCAGAGGCGGCGTCGACCTGCACCCACGGCCGCCGGCTCTCGTCGAAGACCTGCGGCAGCGAGCGAACGCAGTTGCGCGAGTGGAAGCAGAGGCGCGGCTCCCACTCGACCACGATCTCGTCGGTGGCGTACTCCTTCGCCAACCTGTCCCGGTCCGGCCTCACGCCGGTGACGTTAGCGACGGAGGTCATCTCGAGGGTCCGATCCGTGCTCGAGCCGGTAGATGATCGGGTCGGCCCAGGCGTGCGTGCGCATCTGCGCGACGGCCCGTTCCACGTCGTACGCCGTCCTTTCGAAACGGATATCGCCGTCCACGTACAGGGCCCAGGCGGCCCGCGGATCCGCGTCCAGCGGCATGCCGACGCTGCCCGGGTTCACGAGCAGCGTCCCGTTGGGACCGGGCCGCCGGAACTGCTGGTGGCTGTGGCCGAACAGGATCGTGCGCTCGGCTTCCCCGCCGAGCATTCGTTCCTCGTCCGCCTCGGGTTGAGGCGCGAAGGTCTCGACGTCGGAGCGCGGCGAGCCGTGGCAGACGAGCATGCCGTCGAGCTCTGCTCGTAGCGGCAGCTCGTACAACCGGGCCGTGAGCTCGGGGCCGAGCGCTTCGCGGGCCGCCGCCATCGCGGCGTCGACGAGCTCCCGCGCATTCGGCGGCACGTCCGGCTCCTCCCGCAACCACCGCTCGACGTTGCCCCGGATGCGCACGACCGCCCGCACCGTTTCGAGCAGCTCAACCGTCTCGCGTGGCCAGGGCCCGAACGCCGCGTAGTCGCCGCCGAGCACATAGCTCGTCGCGCCCGCCTCCTCTGCAGCGGAGAGCACGGCCTCGAGCGCCGGGAGGTTGCCGTGGACGTCGTAGAGCAGCGCCGTCGACACGCGCCTCACGGTTCCAGGATGAGTTTGTGGCTCAGAGCCACTTAAGTCCTCGCGGGAGCGGGCCGCCGGCCTCGCACGACCAGGCCTGAGGCCAGCGTCACGCCGAGGAGGATGAGCCCGAGACCGCCGACCTTGGCGCCGGTGATCGGTTCCCCGAGGATCGTGGCCCCGTAGAAGAGCGCGAACCCCGGCAGGAGGTAGTTGACGAGCATCGTGCGCGCGGATCCGTGCGCCGCGATCAGACGGTTGACGATCAGCTGCGCGAAGCCGGTCCCGACGATGCCGAGCACGGCGACCGACGCGAGGGGCTTCCAGCCGACGGTGTCGGGCAGCCGCGCGAGCGCGAACGGAAGCATCACCGCAGCACCTGCGAGCACGGATGCGGCGGCAAGCTCGAGCCCGCCGACGACGAGGCTGCGCTGGATGTACAAGCTCGAGACGGCGTAACAAAGCGCCGCCAGGACAACCGCCAGCGTGCCGACGACGGCCCACCAACCGCCGCTCGGATGGACGCCGACGACGACACCGACGCCCGCGAGCCCGACGGCGAGGCCGGCGAGTCGCAGGCCGCCCGAACGCTCGCCCGTCGCGTACCTGAGCGCGAGCAGGGCGACGAAGATCGGCACCGACGAGGTCGCGACGGCCGCGACGCCCGAGTCGACGCGGGTCTCGCCCCACGCGATCAGCAGGAACGGCAGCGCCATGCCGATCACGCCGACGAACGCGCCGGGAGCGAGGGCTGGACGCACGCTGCGCAGTCCCCGCCGGACCGCGAGGGACGAAACCAGCACGACGGCGGCGAGCAGCAGGCGCAACTCGACCATCGCCGCCGGCGAAAAGTCGCGGACGCCCACCTTGATAAACATGTACGACGAGCCCCAGATGGCCGAGAGGAGGAGGAGCGGTGGCAGGTAGGAGCGCCTCACCCGGCAGACGCTACCGCGCGCCGTGACGACCATGGCCGACCTCGACGAGCTCGCGCTGGCACTGCCCCAGGCGACGAAGGATGTGTCAGACGAAGGCCGCCCGGCCTACCACGTGCACGGCAAGCTCTTCTGCTGCCACCGCAGCCGCCGGCGTGACGCAGTCGATCCCACCACCGGCGATCGGCTCGACGACGTGCTGATGTTCCGCGTCGCGGACCTGGGAGTGAAGGAGCTGATGCTCGCCGACGACCGCGGCGTGTTCTTCACGACGCCGCACTTCGACGGCTATCCCGCCGTGCTGATGCGAATCCCCGACGTCGCCGGCCTCGATCGCGACGAACTCTTCGACCTCGTCGCGGAGGCATGGCTCACGAGAGCGCAGAAGCGCGTCGCCAAGGCCTGGCTCGAGGAGCAGGCCGGCTAAGAGGTCGAGTGGCAATCAGTTCGATTGTGTCGGCTGCTCATTGCAGACGGGCGGCGAGCTAAGCTCGCCGCCCTGATGCCGGCGCCGCCGAGTCGGCGCCTTAGGCCGCGGCCTGATCGGTGCGGCCGGTCTGCACCAACTCGGCGAGCCGGTCGCGCACGCGATCGATCTCCGCTCCGTACATCGTGAGCTCGTCGGGGTCCGCACCTCGCTGCTCCCGGAACTTGCGGACGAGCACGAGCCCCTTGAGCTGCAGGACGAGATCGTCGAGCTGATGGAAAGTGTTGCCCACGCTCAGGCCGCCTCTTCGAGTGCCATCGCCTCGCCCTCGGCCGGCGCAGCCTCGGTGCGCGGAGCCGGCGTCCTCAGCAACGCGACCGCGATCAGCGCCCCGACGACCAGCAGTCCCGTGAGCACGTAGAGCGCCGTCCGGAAGCCGTGGTCGAGCGCGACGCCGCTCGAAGCCGTGAGGGCGGCGTGCGCGTCCACATAGTGGCCGGTCGACGTGGCGGCGATCGCGGACACCGCGGCCAGGCCGAGCGCGCCGCCGATCTGCCGGCTCGTGTTGATCAAGCCCGAGGCAACACCGGCGTCCGCGCGCTCGACACCCGTGAGGCTCGCGATCGTCACCGGGACGAAGGACAGCCCCATGCCGGCACCGCCGAGCACGAACCACGGGAAGAGGTCCCAGAAGTAGTGCCCGTGCACGGGTAGGCGCGTGAGCAGGGCGACCGACACCGCGGAGGCGAGCAGCCCCGCAGTCAGCGTCGGGCGCACGCCGAAGCGACCCACGATCACCTGGGCGATGTTCGAGACGACCACGACCGCGCCCGCGAAGCCCGCGAACGCAGCGCCGCTCTCTACCGCGGAGTAGTGCAGAACGTCCTGCAGGTAGAGCGTCAGCAGGAAGAACTCAGAGAACGCGACCGCCCCGACGATCGCCATCGCGGAGTTCGCCGCCGTGAGCGTCTGCGAGCGGAAGATCCGCAACGGCAGCAGCGGTGACGGCGAGCGCAGCTCGATCGCGACGAACGCGAGCACGAGAGCCGCCGCACCGGCGAACAGGCCCAGCGTCACCGGGGCACCCCAGCCGTCCGTGGTCGCGCGTGTCGCCGCGTAGACGAGCAGCATCAACCCGGCCGTGATCGAGGCAGCACCGGGAAAGTCGAAGTGACGATGCGCGAGACCTGCGCGGCCCTCCTGCAGAAGCGCGGGCGCGAGCACGATCGCGGCAACGCCGACCGGCACGTTGATGAAGAAAATCCAGGACCAGTTCAGGTACGAGGTCAGCACCCCGCCGAGCAGGACGCCGACCGCAGCGCCGCTCCCGGAGGCGGCACCGTAGATCCCGAGCGCGAGATTGCGCTCGCGGCCCTCAGCGAAGGTCGTCATCAACAGGGAGAGCGCAGCCGGTGCGAGCAATGCCCCGCCGAGGCCCTGTACCGCGCGAAACGCGATCAGCGAGCCCTCCGACCACGCAAGGCCGCAGAGGAGCGAGCTGACGGCGAAGAGTGCGAGACCGGCGATGAACAGCCTGCGGCGCCCGAGGAGGTCGGCCAGCCGGCCGCCCAGGAGCAGCACGCCGCCGAACATGATCGCGTAGGCCGAGATCACCCACTGAAGGTTGGTCTGGGAGAAATTGAGATCCGACTTGATCGAAGGCAACGCGACGTTCACGATGGCGACGTCGAGAATGACCATGAACTGGGCCGTGACGATGAGCGCCAGAGCGCTCCAACGCCGATCACTCTTCGTGCGAATACTCACCTAGTTGACCTCCAAAATCGTTGACTGCCACAATTTTATAGCAGTTCAACCCTTGTCCGCGCTACTCTTCTCTGCATGAGTGTCACAACGCCTCAGCCCGCGCCTTCCTTCCCGGTCCCCCAGCTGCCCGAGGAGCTCGTCGCGTCAGCCACGTTCCTCCTCAAGCGCCTCGGCTTCGCCGTCAAGGAACAGACCATGGAGGCCTACCAGGGAACCGGTCTCCATCCCTACCACCACGCGATCCTCCTGGTGCTCGGCGAAGGCTCGCGCGAGACGCAGGGCTCGATCGCCGACACACTGGGCTACGACCGCGGCCAGCTGGTCGGGCTGCTGGACGAGCTCGAGGAGCGTGGGCTCGTCGAGCGCCGCCGCGACCCGAACGACCGTCGCCGGCACCTCGTCCGCCTGACGCCGGACGGGAAGCGCACGCTCCAGAAGCTGCGGGCGCTCTCGAAGCGCATCGAGGACGAGTTCCTCGCTCCGCTGAGTGAGGCGGAACGGACGAAGCTCCATGCGCTCCTGCTCCGGCTGGCCGAGAAGCACGAGCCTCGCTGCGCGATGTCCGCGCCCGTCGCTCCGCGTTAACCGCGCCTACGCGTCTGCGGCGGCTCGCTCCAGGGCGGCGACGTCGATCTTCTTCATCTCGAACATCGCGCGCATCACCCGCTGCGATTTCTCCTGGTCCGGATCGGTCAGCAGCTCGGTCAATCGTTTCGGGACGATCTGCCAGGAGACGCCGAACCGGTCCTTCAGCCAGCCGCACGGGCCCTCTTCCCCACCCTCGGCGAGCGCAGCCCAGTAGGCGTCGACCTCTTCCTGCGTCTCGCAGCCGACCTGGAACGAGATCGCCTCGCTGAACGTGTACTGCGGCCCGCCGTTCAGCGCCAGGAACCTGTGCCCGTCGAGCTCGAAGCTCACCGTCATGACCGTGCCCGCAGGTCGTGGCCCGGCCTCGCCGTGGCGCGTGACATCCAGGATCCGCGAGTTGGGGAAAACGGACGTGTAGAGCTCCGCGGCCTCCTCACCTTCGGTGTCGAACCAGAGACAGGGGGTGATCCCGTGCACTGCGACCTCCTTCGCTCGAATTCTGTTTCGCTTTGACCGCCGGGCCGCCCGGAATTCATCGTGATGAGTTTCCGTTTCAGGCGGCGTCTAACGATCACCGAACCCGAAGCCTGAGGAGGAAGTCATGGGCAAGATCGTCGTCACAGAGTTCGTCTCGCTCGACGGAGTCATAGAGGCTCCCGGCGGAGGCGAGAAGTACAAGCACGGCGGTTGGACGTTCGAGATCAACCGCGGAGACGAAGGCGACGCCTTCAAGCTGGACGAGATCCGCGAGGCCGACGCGCAGCTGCTCGGGCGCGTGACCTACGAGGGCTTCGCCGCCGCGTGGCCGAACTACAGCGACGAGGTCGGCTTCGCGGACAAGATGAACACGATGCCGAAGTACGTGGTCTCGTCGACGCTGAAGCAGGCCGACTGGAACAACTCGACGATCCTCAGCGGCGACGTCGTCGAGGAGGTCAAGAAGCTGAAGGACGAGGTCGACGGCGTGATCCTGGTCGCCGGAAGCGCCCAACTGGTGCACACGCTCTTCGAACACGATCTCGTCGACGAGCTGCGGTTGATGGTCTTCCCCGTCGTGTTGGGCAGCGGCAAACGGCTGTTCGGCGAGACGACCGACAAGAAGCCCCTCCGCCTGGCGGACTCCAAGATCGTGGGCGACGGGATCGCGATCCAGATCTACGAGCGTGCCTGAGATGGCGAGGCTCACCTGCGACCTCTCCATGTCGCTGGACGGCTACGTGGCCGGCCCGAACCCGACGCTGGAGCAACCGCTCGGCGAGGGCGGCGAGCGCCTGCACGAATGGGCGTTTCGGCTGAAGAGCTTCCGCGAGCGGCACGGCCTGCCGGGCGGCGAGAGCGGGCCCGACGACGACATCGTCAACGAATGGCTGGACGCGAACGGAGCGGTCGTGATGGGCCGGCGAATGTTCAGCGGCGGTGAGGGACCGTGGGAGGACGATCCGAACGCGGACGGCTGGTGGGGAGACGATCCTCCCTTTCACATCCCGGTCTTCGTCCTCACGCACCATCCTCGCGACCCGGTCGTCAAGGAAGGCGGGACCTCGTTCACGTTCGCCACCGACGGCATCGAGGCCGCACTCGAACAGGCGCAGGCGGCTGCCGGCGAAAAGGACGTTCAGGTCGGCGGCGGCGCGGAGCTGGTCCAGCAGTACCTGAACGCGGGCCTACTCGACGAGCTGAACATCCACCTCGTCCCGGTGCTGCTCGGCAGCGGCGGCGTCCGCCTGCTCGACGGACTCGAGCCGGCGGAGCTCGAGCTGACGAGGCTGATCGAGTCGGATGCCGTCACGCATCTTCGCTACCGCCGCATGGCGTAGCGATCAGGAGCCGCCGCGCATTCCCGAACTGCGTCGCCTCGCACGGCGCGGATTGAGCGCCTCGACGAACGACACGTCAACCGCAAGGCGAACGCCGTCGCGCTCGGCGACGCCGAACGTCACCGGTAACCCATTGCAACGCCCGATCGGTGCAGTCCCGTTCACGAAGCTGTCCCGCTCGACCGGCAGTCGCTCGCCGCTGTCGCTGAGCAGGAAGCCCGACCCCCTCGCTTCGTGGAACCAGATCATCGTGCCGTTCACGCTGGACAGTCTCCTCTCGACTGTTGGGTCGCGCGCGTACGCAGACGCGCGCGACTCCAAATGGCACGTGCGTTACGAAGCCGGTGCCGGCGTCACGTCGTACGCCTCGACGCCCTTGTTGCCCTCGCGCTCCTCGAACACGACCTTCGCACCTTCGGTGAGCGACTTGTAGCCGTTACCGATGATGTTGCTGTGATGAATGAACAGGTCCTTGCCACCCTCGTCCGGGGTGATGAACCCGTAACCCTTCGAATCGCTGAACCACTTCACGGTTCCAGTTGCCATAAAAAACACCTCCCTTGCCAGTTCACGAACGGGCAGGGAAAGCGCTGTAGCGCAACCGAACTCGCTCTAGTCCGCCTTCAAAGTAGCGGAAATCTCCTCAGGCTGCTCTCCGGAAACGCCTGCAAGCCCCTCGCCGGAAATCTCTCCAATCTCGTCCTCTGAGGTTTCCACAGGCAGCTCTCCGGCCTTGCGCGCGGCCTTCTTCTCCCGCTTCAACTGGCGCTTTTCCGCCACTCTCCGCTCACGTTGCAGCTTCGCCATCGTTGTCTGTCGTTTTCCGCTCATAAGCCTCCTCGTCGGGCTATCAGCCTACCTGGAGCGCCAGACCGTGGCGTGTCAAGCTCGACCGGTGTTCTCGGTACGCGAGCGTGAGCAGGTGCGGCAAAGGCTGCTGGCGCTGGCCGGCGCGGCCGCAGACGTCTCCGGTGCCGCGATCACCGGCTCCGAGGTGACCGGGGCCGCCGACGAGTGGTCCGACATCGACCTTGCGTTTGCGATCCGCGGCGAGCTCTCCGCTGCTCTCGACCACTGGACTGAGCTGCTTGATCGCGACTTCGGCGCGATCCACCATTGGGACCTGCCCTGGGCGTCCTCGATCTACCGCGTCTTCCTGCTGCCGGACTGGCTCGAGGTCGACATCGCCTTCACGCCGGAGGCGGACTTCGGTCCGCGGGGCCCGAACTGGCGCACAGTCTTCGGGCAGACGGTGGAGGTCGAGCAAAACGCGCCGGTACCGCGCGACGACCTCGTCGGGCTCGGCTGGCACCACCTCCTCCATGCACACATGTGCATCGAGCGCGGCAAACCGTGGCAGGCGGAATGGCTGATCAGCGGCGCGCGCGACCACGTGCTGGCACTCGGCTGCCTCCGCCTCGGACTGCCGACGCGATACGCGAAGGGTGCGGACGAGCTCCCGCACGAGCTGACCGCGCCGCTCGAGCCGGCGCTCGTCCGCTCGCTCGACGACGACGAACTGCGCCGCGCGCTGCGCGCCTCGGCGGACGCCTATGTCGCCGAGCTCGAGCGAACGGACGCGGAGCTTGCGGTTCAACTGAGGCCGATGCTCGAGCAGGTCCTGCCGAGCTAGTCGGCCGCGGCTGCGGGCACGCCTTCGGGCTCCCGCGCGGGAGCCGTTGCGTCGGCCCGGATCAGCACCGCCGCGACCGCCGCGGCGATCACTGCGAAGGCTGCGCCGATCATGAAGGCGAGGTGATAGCCGCCGTTGAGCGCGGCCAGTGAGCCGTGACCCGAATTCGACAGGCTGTCTGTTCGCGTGGCGGCAAGGCTCGCGAGGACCGCCAGCCCGAGCGCGCCGCCCATCATGAACGACGTGTTGACGACGCCGGAGGCGAGGCCGGCCTCCCGCGGCTCGACCCCGCTCATCGCGGCGAGCAGGATCGGGTTGAACGTGATGCCGCCGCCGATGCCGATCACGAGCATGCCCGGCAGCACGTCCACGAAGTAGTTGCCCCCGACGGGCGCCCGCGAGAAGAGCAGCAGCGCAACGACGTAGAGCAGCAGCCCGGCGATCAGCGGCGCCTTGATCCCGAAGCGCATCACCAGCTTGTCCGAAATCAGGAGCGACGACGCCCCCCACAGCAGCGTCCCCGGCAGGAACGCCAAGCCAACCCTGAGCGGTGAGTAGCCGAGCACGCGCTGCAGGTACAAGGCCGAGAGGAAGAACCACGCGAACATCGCGCCCGCGAGGAGGATCCCGGTCACGTTCGCGCTGGTGACATTTCGGATCTTCCAGAGACTCAGCGGCATCAGCGGCGCGCTCACCCGGGTCTCGATCACCAGGAACGCCGCGAGCAGCACAGCCGCACCGCCGAGCATGCCGAGCGTTTGGCCGGACGTCCACCCTTTCTGGTTGCCGTTCACGATCGCGTAGACGGCGAGCATCAGCGACGCCGTCACGGTGACCGCGCCCGCGACGTCGAGTCCACCGCTGCGCGTCTGTGCATCCGGCGGCAACAGGACGCGGCAGAGCGCGAGCACTGCGATTCCGACCGGGATGTTGACGAGGAAGATCCAGTGCCAGCTGAGCAGATCGGTCAGCGTCCCACCGAGCAACACACCTGCTGTGCCGCCTCCGGAGAGGACAAAACCGATGATCCCCATCGCCTTCGCACGCTCCGCGGGCTCGGTGAAGAGGATCATGATCAGCGAGAGCGCAATCGCGGAGACGATGGCGCCGCCGAGCCCTTGAACCGCACGGGCGATGACGAGGAAGGTCTGCGAGTTCGCAAGCCCGCAGGCAAGCGACGCGACCGTGAACTCGGCGATCCCGATCAGGAAGAGTCGCCGTTGGCCGTAGAGGTCCCCGAAGCGGCCGGCCAGCAGCAGAAAGCCGCCGAACGTCAACAGATACGCGTTCACGACCCACGCGAGCGAGGCCTCGGAGAAGCCGAGGTCGGTCCGAATCGACGGCAGCGCCACGTTCACGATCGTCGAGTCGAGGACGATCATCAGATCTCCCAGGCAGAGCAGGTACAGGGCCAGCCACCGCTTCCTCGCCGTCAGGTCGGTCATGTCGGTTCAGAACTCCTTTCCAGCCGTGGGCATTCCCTCACCGATGAGTTTCCGGGGTCTGGGCAGTCTCTAGCTCGTGGACTGCGACGTCGGCCACGTTCGCGGTGCGGATCTCGCGACCGTCAACGCGCTGGCGCGCGCGTACCTGAACGCGCGCCGGGTCGGCGCTCGCATCCGTTTCACCAACGCTTCGCCTGCTCTCGAAGAGTTGGTCGCCTTCGTCGGGCTCGACGACGTTCTACTCGGGCGGCCGGAGCGGCAGGCCGAACAGGGGGAAGAGTCTGTCTGTGTCCAGGAACGCGTTGAACCCGACGATCCGGCCGTCTGACAGCTCGAGCACCTGGAGGGCCCACGGCTCGTAGGCGCCGCCGGGCCCGCTCGGCCGGTACTGGCCGAACGCGGGCAACCCGTTCGCAACGGACGGGATCATGAACGATCCGCGACAGCCCGCGCCGGGCCCGGTCCAGAAACGCAGGATCTCTTCGCGCCCTTGCAGCCAGAGCTCGTACGGCGGCATCGTCTGCTTCGCGTCCTCGTGCAGCAGCGCCGTGAGGGCCTCGATGTCGTAGCGCTGGAACGCATCGACGTACCGCTGCAGCAGCTCCCGTTGTTCCCCGTCCAGCGGCTCGAGCGGTTCGCTCGGAGTGATCTCCGTGGCGTCGAGAGACGCCCGCGCGCGCTGGAGCGAGCTGTTCACCGAAGCAACGCTCGTCTCCAAGAGCTCGGCAACCTCGTTCGCCCGCCAGCGCAGGACCTCGCGCAGGATCAGGACGGCGCGCTGCTGCGGCGGCAGGTGCTGGAGCGCCGCCACGAACGCCAGTCGCAGTGTCTCCCGCTGTTCCGCCAGCTCAGCGGGATCGCTGTCGCTCGGCAGTACGCGTCCGTCCGGGATCGGCTCGAGCCAGGCCGTCTCGGGCAGGGTCGTCAGGGGACCGTCGGCTGTTCCTGGAGGACCGAGTTCCAGCGGCAGGACGCGGCGCTCCTTGCCGTTCAGCATGTCCAGACAGACGTTGGTGGCGATCCGGTAGAGCCAGGACTTGAGCGCCGAGCGCCCCTCGAACTGGTCGAGGTTGCGCCACGCCCGCACCATCGTCTCCTGCACCGCGTCCTCGGCGTCGAACGCGGACCCAAGCATCCGATAGCAGTAGCCCGTCAGCTCTCGACGATATTCCTCGAGCTGCCGCTCGAGGTCGGGGGTGGAGGCGGCGGTGGTCACCCGGGGCAGCCTACCGATGAGTTTCGGGCCACGGCCAGGTCTAAGGGACGTGACCATCGAAACCAAGGAGGCCGAAACCGTGAGTGAGATCGCCGACACCCGCAGGCGCTGGCTCGCCCTCTACGTCCTTTGCCTGGCGAGCCTGATGATCGTGCTCGACGTCACCATCGTGGGCGTCGCACTCCCGTCCATCAGAACGGACCTCAAGTTCTCGGAGACGTCCCTCGCCTGGGTCGTCAACGGGTACCTGCTCACCTACGGCGGCTTCCTGCTACTCGGCGGCCGGCTCGGTGACCTGTTTGGTCACCGGAGGCTGTTCCTCTCGGGGATCAGCCTCTTCACGCTTGCCTCGCTCGCGTGCGGCCTCGCCACGACGCAGTGGTTCCTGGTCGGTGCGCGCTCCGTTCAGGGGATCGGCGGCGCAGTCGCGTCGGCCGTCTCGCTCTCGCTGATGATGAACCTCTTCACGGAACCGGCCGAGCGCGCGAAGGCGATGGGGATCTTCGGATTCGTCGCCTCGGGCGGCGGCAGCATCGGCGTGCTGCTCGGCGGCATCCTGACCGACGCGCTCAACTGGCACTGGATCTTCCTGGTCAACTTCCCGATCGGGGTGCTCGTCGTCCTCCTGGCGCTGCGGCTGCTCCCCGCCCCCGCCGCAGGCGTATCAGCCGGACGACTCGACGTCGCCGGTGCGGTCACCGTCACGAGTTCCCTCATGCTCGCGGTCTTCGCGATCGTGAACGGCAACCAGGAAGGCTGGACGTCCTTGCGAACGCTCGGCGTGCTCGGCGGAGCCGCGGCGCTGCTCGCCGCGTTCCTCACGATCGAGTCGCGCGTGCGCATGCCCTTGATGCCGCTCCGGCTCTTCCGGCTGCGCAACATCGCGACAGCAAACGTCGTCGGCGTGCTCTGGGCGGCGGCGATGTTCGCCTGGTTCTTCCTCGCGGCGCTCTACCTGCAGCTCGTGCTCGGGTACAGCCCGCTGCAGGTCGGCCTCGCATTCCTGCCTGCGAACCTGATCATGGGCGCCCTCTCGATCGGGCTCTCGGCGAAGCTAGTGATGCGATTCGGGATCAAGTCGCCGTTGGCGACCGGTCTGCTGCTCGCCGCGGCCGGGCTCGCGCTGTTCGTGCGCGCACCCGTCGGCGGGAGCTTTGTCGTCGACGTGCTCCCGAGCATGATCCTGCTCGGCTTCGGCGCCGGAATGGCCTTCAACCCGGTGCTGCTCGCCGCGATGAGCGACGTCGATCCGGCCGAGGCGGGCCTCGCGTCGGGCTTGGTGAACACGTCGTTCATGATGGGCGGCGCGCTTGGTCTCGCAGTGCTGGCGAGCATCGCGGCCTCGCGCACGAACGCGCTCGCCGATGCGGGCCACAGCGAAGTGGCCGCGCTCACCGGCGGATATCACATCGCGTTCCTGATCGGCGCGCTCTTCGCGGCTGCAGCGGCCGTGATCGGAGCGACCCTGCTGCGCGCCGGCGCCGCGGCGCCCGCGCACGGCGGCGAGGAGGCGGTGGGCACGCCCGCCACCGAGTGCGCCTAGAAACCGGCTAGCCGGATCGCAGGCCCTCCTGTGCCAACAGGAGGGCCGCCCTCGTCAACCCCTCCATGATGTCGCTGACCGTGGCGAGCCTCGCGACGCAATCCGCGCCGATCGGGCTCGACACATCGTGCCTGGAGCACGGCCGGGCCGCCCCCGGTTCCCGATGGAGCTTCAGGGCTGCGCGAAATCGTTCGCACCCTCCACGGATCCAGACCTGAGGCTGGGGTCTGACCCCGACCGGGGTCAGACCCCTGCAGCTGTTAGCGCGGCTGCGGCACGATCCGGATGTAGGGCCGGGGAGACTTCCACCCGTCGGGGTAGGTCTCCTTGGCCTCTTCATCCGAGACCGAGCCGGCGATGATGACGTCGTCGCCCTGTTTCCAGTTGACCGGTGTCGCGACCTTGTGCTTCGCGGTCAGTTGCAGCGAGTCGATCACGCGTAGCACCTCGTCGAAGTTCCGGCCGGTCGTCATCGGATAGACCAGGATCAGCTTGATCTTCTTGTCCGGCCCGACCACGAAGACGTTCCGAACGGTCTGGTTGTCGGCCGGGGTGCGCGAGGTCGGATCGCCGGAGGTGTCCGCCGGCAGCATTCCGTAGAGCTTCGAGACGTTGAAGTCGGAGTCCCCGATGATCGGATAGTTGGGCGCCTGGCCTTGCGTCTCCTCGATGTCCTGCACCCACTTCGAATGGTTGTCCATCGGATCGACCGAGAGGCCGATCACCTTCACGTTCCGGCTGTCGAAGTCCGGCTTGATCTTCGCCATGTAGCCGAGCTCGGTCGTGCAGACGGGCGTGAAGTCGCGCGGGTGCGAGAACAGCACGGCCCAGGAATCGCCGATCCAGTCGTGGAAATGGATCTTCCCCTCAGTGGTCTCCGCTTCGAAATCAGGCGCGGTGTCTCCGAGCTGCAACGCCATCTTGTGCCCTCCTTGTCCCTCGATTCCCCCACTGCGTTGTCTACCAGACGGGACGAGGGCTACCGAGTTTCCGGCAGTCTCCCCTCGTGAGCAAGGGGGAGGCATTTCGGGCCCTGCACGAGGGCGACGCGTTCGTGATGCCGAACCCGTGGGATGCGGGCTCGGCGAAGGTGCTGGCGCGACTCGGGTTCAAGGCCCTTGCGAGCACGAGCTCCGGCTTCGCCTTCACGCTCGGTCGCAGGGACGGCAGCGTCACGCTTGACGAGGTGATCGCGCACACCGCCGCGCTCGACCGGGCGACCGACCTGCCGGTCTCGGTGGATCTGGAGAACGGCTACGGCCCTCGTCCCGAGGATGCTGCGCAGGCGATCACGCGCGCGGCCGAAGCGGGCGCCGCCGGGGGCTCGATCGAGGACTACGACCCGAGCGGCGGGATCTACCCGGCGCCGCACGCGGCCGAGCGCATTGCCGCCGCGGCCGAAGCAGCGCGCACGCTCGACGTTCCGTTCACGCTCACGGCGCGGGCCGAGAACCACATCCGCGGCAATCCCGACCTCGACGACACGATCGCGCGGCTGCGGGCGTACGAGCAGGCCGGCGCGGACGTGCTCTACGCGCCGGGGCTAGAAACAGCAGACGAGATCCGGACGGTCTGCGCAGCGGTGTCGAAGCCCGTGAACGTGCTCGCCCGCCCGCAGCTGACGCCGGCGGAGATGGCGGACGCCGGCGCGAAACGCATCAGCGTCGGCGGCGCGCTCACCTGGGTCGCCGTCGGAGCGCTGATCTCGGCGGGGGAGACGATGCTCGAGCGCGGAGACTTCTCCGCGCTCGCTGCCGGCATCGACATCCAGGATTGGCTGTGAGCTCAGCTCTTGAAGGTCGCGGCGAGCTCCTCGCGCGAACGAATCCCGAGCTTGCGATAGACGTTGCGCAGGTGATATTCGATCGTCTTCGGGCTCAGGAACACGGCCGCCGCGGCCTCGCGCGTGGTCTTGCCGTCCGCGAGTAGGAGCGCAATCTGCAGTTCCTGCGGCGTGAGCTCGAAGCCGGCGAGCACGACTTGCACGCGTTCCAGGCGATCCACCGAATGGACGAGATCCTCTGCGCGAACTTCATGGTCTTTCACGACGTCGTCCGCGACGAGCAGTACGACGTCTGGATCGGGGACGAGGCCTGGGAAATCGACCACTTCCTGCACGAGAATCCGGAGCTGAAGACTGCGCCGTACGTCTGGCTGACCGACTTCGTCGACTTCCTGCCGATGCCGAGCGGGGGCGAGCACGAAGCGTTCCTCACCGCCGACTACAACGCGGAGAACGTCTCCGTCGGCGGCTCCGGGGTCGGCGAGCCGATGCTCCCTGCGGATCATGGAGGGCCTGCCGCAGGCGCAGGAGCGGGTGCCCGGACTGCGCACCGTCGTGGTCGCAGGGCCGCGCATCGATCCCGGGGCACTGCCGCGCCTCGACGGTGTCGAGGTGCACGGTTACGTCCACGAGCGGTATCGCCATCTCGCGGCATGCGACGTCGCCGTCGTGCAGGGCGGGCTCACCACGACGATGGAGCTCGTGATCGCGCAGCGGCCGTTCGTAGCGCTCCCGCTCGCGAGCCACTTCGAGCAGCGTTTCCACGTCCGGCACAGGCTCGATCGCTACGGCGCGTCGGCCTGGCTGAACTACGAGGACGCTGACGCCGAGACGCTCGCGACGGCGATCGAGGACGCCCTCCACGCGACTCCCTCCTACCGCCCGGTTGACGGTGGCGGGGCCGCGCGCGCCGCCGCGCTGATCGCAGACCTGCTGTAGGCCGAGGTTAACGCGAGCACAACGGTTTCCCGCCGGCATGCGGCGCATACTGCGATCGTGCTGCGGTTTCGCCGACCACCGAGATCGTTCGTCGTCTTCCTGCTCGCGGTCGTCGGCATCGGCGCGGCCTTCGGCCACGTCGTCAACGCGGCCGGGATCGCGGCGTTCTTCTTCTTCATCGCGGCGATCGATCCCAAGCCGGCCTGGAACTACCAGTTCGGCAAGCCCGGCACGCACGACGACGGTCGTGCCTACGGCCGCTTCAACAGCTGGCAGCGCGTCAGCGCAACGTCGCCGGAGGAATTGCGCCGGCTGCCGAATATTCGGGACTAGCCCGAGCCGGCCGCGCGAGCACCCGCCGCGCAGGCGTGCTCGAGTGCTGCGCCGAGCCTATCGCCGCCGACGAGCCTGACGAGAAAGACGGCGGCGAAGGCGTCGCCCGCCCCGAACGGCGACGTACGCACGACGGGCGGAGCCGTCGCGCGCTCCACGTCGTTCCCCTGCACTGCAACGGCGCCTTCGGCGCCCAGCTTGACGCAGGCCACCGTGAAACGCTTCGCCAGCTCGCGTGCGGCCGCTTCCGGCTCGAGGCCGGTCACCGCTTTTGCCTCGGCGGCCGTCGCGAAGACGACGTTTGCTCCGAGGTCGAGCTCGGCCCCCGCTGCGAGCTGCGGGGAAGCCAGGTCGACGGCCGACCACGTTCCCACGAAACGCTCGAGCGCCGCGCGCGCCGCGTCGCGCGAGCCTTCCTGGAAGAGGGCGAAGCCGGAGACGAGCAGCGCGTCGGCGTTGAGATCGGCAGGCACGTCGCTCGGCGAAAAGGCGGCGTTTGCGCCGCGGTCGGCGACGACGGCGTCCCCGAGCGAGATAGTGACGCCGGTCGGCAGCTCCGCATCGCGCGCAAGCTGCGCAGCGACGCCGCGCGCCTCGAGCGTGGCGACGACGAGGTCGCCCGCAGGATCGTCACCGACGCGGCCAAGGACGCATCCATTCGCCTTCTTATCGGCCGCGGCAGCAAGTGCTGCGTTCGCCGCCGAACCGCCCGCTCGCAACGACGCGCGACCGTGAACGCGAGCTCCTGGCTCGGGCATGCGGTCACACACGACGTCGACCATGACATCTCCGACGGCGATGAAACGCACGGCGCTTACGTCGCGGCGCGGATCTCTTGCACGACCGGCGACTTCGCAAGCGTCGCGACGCGCTGAGGGGTCAGCGCCGTGCTGAAATCGTCCACGATCTTCGCCGCACGGGCGTACGCAACTGCCGCCTCGTCGTCCCCGCCGACGTCGTAGGCAGTGCGGCCTAGCACGGCCAGCGCGTTCCAGCGCGCGAATGGACTAACGATGCGGTCCGCGATCTCTACCGCGGATCGCAGGGCGGAAAGTCCGTCGTCGTGCCTGCCCAGACGCACGAGTGCCTGCCCGAGCGCTGAGAGTGCTCGCGCTTCGTACTTGAACCGGCGTGTCCGCCGTGCGACGTCGACCGCGCGCTGCGCCCATTCGGCGGCCTCCTCCGGCGTCTCTGCCTCGAGCGCGATCTCCGCGCGCGCCGCGAGATGCCTGCCTGCGATGAGCCACCGCGTCCAGCCGGTGGCGCGCTCAGCCGCAGCCCACCGTTCCGGCCACACCGCCTGCGCAGCACCGAAGTCCCCCGCAAGGAGGTCGGTCCAGATGAGGTCCGACCATGCGAATTGCCTCGGCATCCCGAACTCCATGCCCGCGGAGAGCTCGAGTGTCTCGTCGCTCCGCGCACGCGCCTCGTCGAGGTCGTACACCTCGCGGTACGCGAGCGCGGAGTAGTTGAGGACAGGCCGGCGACTGCCGCCGATCTCTTCGGCGAGGTCGAACATCTGGTCCCAGATCCCGATCGCCTCTTCGTGCCGGCCCAGTCCGGCGAGCGCGAGCGCCTCGAGACCACCTGCGCGCAGCAGCGCGTCCGCGCTGTGGACATCGTGCGCAAGCTCGCGCGTCCGGCGTGAGAGCTCGAGCGAGCGCTCGTAGTCGCCGCGCCACGCGAGCGTGTTGGCGTGAAGGTGCAGGATGTGAGTGAGCTCGTAGGGTCGCGCATCGGGCACCCACAGCTCGAGCGAACGGTCCCCAAGCTCGAGCGCGGCGTCGAGGTCGCCCTCCTCTCCCCGCATCGCAAGTCCCTCGCTCTGTCCAGCGAGGGCCGCAGCGATCCCGGCTTCGTCCCCGAGCTCCTGTGCGAACCGCAGCGCCTCATCAGAGGTTTCGATTGCTTTGGCGTCGAGCTCCGTCCAGACGTACGCGGCTGCAAGGGCGAGCAGGCCGTCGAGCTTTTCGCGGCCGCTCAGCTCGGGCACGAGCGGAGCGAGCTCCTCCACGGCGGCTCCGTGTTCCCACAGCTCACCGAGGGCGAGCCCGCGCTGCAGGCGAATCCGGCGCTTCAACTCGTCGTCAGCGGCGAGCTCGAAGGCCCTCGTGTAGAGGTCGATCACGGCGTCGTGAGCCCAGCTGCGCCGGGCAGCCTCCGCCGCGTCGAGCAGGTAGGGGATCGCACGTGCCGGCTCGCCGGCCTCGCGCCAGTGGTACGCGAGGATCGTCGAAAGCGATTCGCCGGCGAGTGCGTCCTCGATGTATTGCGCAACGGCGGCATGCCTTTCGCGGCGCACGGCGCGCGGCACCGTCGAGTACGCCACCTCGCGGATGAGCATGTGCCTGAAGGTGTACTGAACGTCGCCCGCCAGTTGGCTCGAGGCGTCGCGGTGGACGAAATCGCGCGCTTCGAGCACGTTCAGCGCGTCCTCGACGTCAAGACCGGGCGCGACCGATCCGAGCACGCCGCGCCAAAAGGTCTTGCCGATCACTGCCGCCGAGAGCACCGCCTCGCGGGCCTCCGTCGGCATCGCATCGATGCGGGCAGCGATCGCCTCGCGGACTGTGACCGGAAGATCGTCGCTGTCGCCGGCCTCAGCTACCGAGGCTGCAAGCTCCTCCATAAACAGCGGGTTACCGCCGGCGACGTCCACGAGACGCGAGGGATCGAGAGACGATGCACCGAGCGTCTCCACCAGCCGCGCGGCGAGCGTCTGCGCCGCCTCTTCAGCGAGCGGCTCGAGCGGGATGGTCGTTTGCGCCGCAAGTCCTGAGCCCCAGGTTGGATGCGCATCGAGCAGCTCCGGTCGAGCAGCGGCGACGAGCATGGCCGGTGCGTCACGTACGTGCTGCGCCAGATAATCGAGGAGCGAGACTTCGGCGCTGTCGGCCCAGTGCACGTCCTCGAACAGGAAGACCGTCGGCTGCGCATGCGCGACGCACTCGACGAAGCGACGCGCCGCATAGAAGAGGACGCGTCCGTTGGAGACTTCGTCGTCCGACGCAACACCCAGCAGCAGGAGCAGATGCCGAGCTGTCGGAGCCCGCTCGTCGAGCGGGATCAGCTCGCGAACCGTCGCCTCGAGCTTCGAGCGCACGACGGCCGGCGGATCCGACTCGAGGATGCCGCACGCGTGGCGCACCACGCGCGAGAACGACTGGTAGCCCGCCTTCTCCTCGTACGGCAGGCAGCGGCCACGCAGTGTCTGACCGCCGCTCTCCTCGACAAGCGCGGAGATCTCGCGACACAGTCGCGTCTTCCCGATCCCGGGCGGACCGATGAGGCTCACGAGGTGGGGACGGTGGTCGTCGACGGACCGGCTCCACACAGATTGGAGTAGTTCGAGCTCCCGGTCGCGACCGACCAGCGGCGTCGTGCTGAGCGGCCGCCCCGCGGGTGCAGCGGACGTCTCCACAGCGAGCCACGCCGCAACGGCGTCAGCCTTTCCTTTTGCGGAGACCGGCTCGAGCTCTGCGTACCGGATGACGTTGCGCGTGGCGCGATACGTCTCGATGCCCACGACGAGCCGACCCGGCGGCGCCGCGGTCTGCAGCCGTGCGGCGGTGTTGACAACGTCCCCTGTCGCGAGCGCGCCGCCCGTGCGCGCGTGCTCGAGCGAGACGAGCGCTTCGCCGGTGTTGACGGCCGCTCGTGCGGCGAGGTCGAGCTGGTGCTCGGCGTTCAGCCGTTCGATTCCCTCCAGCACGCGCAACCCGGCGCGAACCGCACGCTCCGCGTCGTCACCGTGTGCGACCGGCGCGCCGAAGACGGCCATCACCGCATCGCCGATGAACTTCTCGAGCACGCCGCCGTACTGCTCGATGCACTGCTTCGCCTCGCGATGGTAGATCTGGAGCACGTCGCGGACGTCTTCCGGATCGGCCTTGTCCGCCCGCGCGGTCGAGCCGACGAGGTCGACGAAGAGGACCGAGACGAGCTTCCGCTCCTCATGCGGCGGGACAGCATCCCCGAGTGCAGCGCCGCAGCTACTGCAGAACCGTGCGCCGGGCGGGTTCGTCCCGCCGCAATTGGCGCACTGGATCTCCACCGCGGTCATCCGCCCTAAGTGTTGCCGACGGGCCTCACAGGTTCAAACAGGCCGAGATCCTGTGGCCTGGAGGGTCTCCTGAGCCTGATCACCGCTTCGCAGGTACCGTGAGCTCGTGGCCGATCTCGCCGCCCAGGAAGGCCCACAGCAAGTCGTCTGCCCGCACTGCAAGAAGACGTTCACAGCGGAGCTGATCGCCGGGCAAACGGAACGCCACCGCGGCTTCAAATGCCCCCATTGCAAATTGTTTGTCCCGGCCGACAGGGCACGCGCCCGATAGCGCAGCTCTCCGAGCTGGGGGAACCTCCCGGTTCCCCCAGACCCCCTCCACCGGTCCGCTCCGCGGACGTGCGCCTCGCGCATCCCCCCTTTAAGGGATAGGCACGGCTTGCCGATAGGCATCTCGTGGCTGTTGAGGCTGCTGCCCCCGGCACGGACCGAGAGCTCGCGCGTCCCTTTGCGCGGCTTGCCGCCGTGCCCGCATGGGTCTGGCTCGGGGGCATCATGGCGGCCAGCTTCGGCGGCCGGCTGATCGCCGCGCTGGGCCGGCCGGCGCCGTACTACCTCCCCGACGAGTACATCTACCCGTCGCTCGCGCGCAGCTTCGCCGAGCACGGCCGGCCGCTGATCCGAGGCGTGGGCGCTCACTTCCCAGCGCTGCTCGAGCCGGTGCTGACCGCGCCGGTCTGGCTTGCCACGAATGACCCGCTGACCGCGTTCCGGCTCACGCAGGGCGTGCACGCAGCCTTTATCTCGCTCGCGGCGATTCCCGCGTTCCTGCTCTGCCGGCGCCTGGCGCTGCCGCACTGGCTCGGCATCGCCGTCGCGGCGCTCGCGGTCGCCGTGCCGGACGGCGTGTACGCCTCGAGCATGCTCGCCGACCCGCTCGCGTACCCGCTCGTGCTGGCGGCCGTCTACACCGGCGTCTGCCTGGTCGCGGAATCCACGCGCCGGCGGCAGCTTGCCTTCGCGGTCTTCGCGGGGCTCGCAGTAGCTGCACGAATCCAGTTCGCGGTCGTTCCGTTCGCGGTCATCGGGGCGGAGCTCGTCGCCGACCGCGGTCGCGTCCTGCAATCGCTGCGCCGGCTGTGGCTTTCGGTCGTCCTGCTCGCCGTCCCGCCCGTGGTGCTCTTTGCCGCGCTCGGCTCTCATCGTGTCCTCGGCGGCTACACAAGCGGCAACCACGCCCTGCATCCCGGGTCACTCTTGCAGTGGATCGGGCGCGAGGGGATGCTGCTGGTCTACGCCGGCGGCTGGGCGATCGTCCCCGGCGCGCTCGCGGGCCTCGTCGTCGCGCTCGCACGACCGTTTCGACGCGCCGAGCTCGCCTTTGGCGCGATCACCGTCCTCCTGGCCGGCACCCTGCTGCTCGAGGCCGCACAGATCGCCGGCGCCGACTCGCAGCGGTTCCAGGAGCGCTACCTGTTCGCGCTCGTCCCGCTGCTCGCGACGGCCTTCGGTCTCTACCTGCGTCGTGGACTGCCCGGACGCATCGCGGTCGGCCTTTGCTCCGCCGCGCTGCTGCTGCTCGCGGCGAGAATCCCGCTTTCCGGGTACGCGGCCGCGCACAACAAGGACGACTCGCCGACCCTGTGGGCCGTGCTGCGACTCGAGGGCCTCGTCTCCGTCGGGAACGGCGCGCTTGCGGTCGCGCTCATCGCGGCAGCCCTCTCCGGCGTCGCGGCGCTCGTCGCGTTCAAGAAGCTGCCCCCTGCACTCGCGCTCGTCGCCGCGATCGCCGCGTGTTGCGCGTTGTCGGCGGGGGCGGCGTCCTTCGACCAGCGGACCAGCAACAGTCTCCGCCACACGCTGCCGAGCGACCTGCGCTGGGTCGACCACGCGCACCTCGGCGACGTCGATCTCGTCGCTCCTCCGGGCGCTCACCGGGAGCAGTCGTGGGAGCAGCTCTTCTGGAACACATCCGTCAAGCGCTTGCTCCTACTCGGCAGCGCGCCGATCGACCACTTCGACGTGAAACACGTACGCGTCGCGCGCGACGGACGCCTCGTCGTCGACGGCCGAACCGACCACCGCGCCTTGCTGGTGCAGACCTACGCCTCGACGGTGCAGCTCACCGGCGTACAACGCGTCCGCCGACAGCTGATCTTCGACCTCTACCGCCCCGCCGGGACGCCCCGCCTGCGCCTGATCGCCGCCGGCCGCTACGCCGACAAGTGGCTCGCCCCGCGCGGCGCGATCACCGTCTGGTCGAAACACGGCGGGACGCTGAAACTCGTCCTGTCGATGCCCGCCGGCACGGAGGTGACACCGGTGCGCTTCAACGGCCGCCTGGTGCGCGTACGGCCGGGACAACGCGTTGCGCTGAAGTTCCACGTCCCCGGCGGCGGCGGCGCCTGGAGCCTTCACTTCCAGAGCGCGAAGCAGGGCTACCTCGGCGACCGCCCGGTCAGCGTGCGTGCGCCGGTTGTCCGCTTCGACGGCTAGACGCAGTCCTTGAGGCCCTGGGCCTCAGGGAGGGACTCGAGCTTCTTGAGCGTGTTGTTCTCGATCTGGCGGATGCGCTCGCGTGTGACGCCGAAGGCGCGGCCGACCTCCTCCAGCGTGCACGGTGGCATGCCGAGCAGCCCGAACCGCAGCTCGATCACCTGACGCTCGCGCTCCGGCAGCGCCGAGAGCGCGTGCTCGACGTCCTCGCGGCGGAGCGAGAGCGTCGCGGTGTCGAACGGCGACTCCGCGGATTCGTCCTCGACGAAGTCGCCGAGCTCCGACTCCTCCTCCTCGCCGATCGGCTTCTCCAGCGAGATCGGCAGCTGCGACATGCGCAGGATCTCGCGCACCTCTTCCGTCGTCATCTCGAGCTCCTCGCCAATCTCGTCCGGACGCGGCTCGCGCCCGAGCCGTTGCACGAGCTGGCGTTCGATGTGCACGACCTTGTTCAGCTTCTCGACCATGTGAACCGGGATGCGAATCGTGCGCGCCTTGTCCGCGATCGCCCGCGTCACCGCCTGCCGGATCCACCACGTCGCGTACGTCGAGAACTTGTAGCCCTTCCGGTAGTCGAATTTCTCCACCGCGCGAATCAGGCCGAGCGAGCCCTCCTGGATCAGGTCGAGGAAGCTGAGCCCACGACCGAGGTACGACTTCGCGATCGAGACGACCAGCCGGAGGTTCGCCTCGATCATCTGCGTCTTCGCCGACATGTCGCCCCGCTCGATGCGCTTCGCGAGATAGACCTCCTGGTCGGCCGTGAGGAGCGGCACCTTGCCGATCTCGCGCAGGTAGAGACGCAGCGAGTCCAGCGACGGCTCGACGCTCAGGTCGAGCTTCGGGCCCTTCTCCTCTTCAGGCGCGGGGAGCTGTTCGTGCGGCGGATGCTTGTGCGTCTCGCCTTCCATCAGCTCGACCCCGTGGTCGATCAGGTAGGTGTAGAAGTCTTCGATCTGGTCCTTGTTGAGCTCGACGTCATCGAGCGCGGTTGCGATCTCGTCGTAGTTGAGAACGCCCTTCTCGAGACCTTCCTGGACGAGCTTCTGCAGCTCCTCGACGTCAGGAAGGGAGATGTCGACGGTGAGCAACGGCGGCTTACCTCCCGGCTATTTCGCGTCGGTGGATGGGGACTCGATCCTCAACACGCAAAAGAGCCGGACACGAATTGCCTCCCGGCTCACCCTCTCGCCCGGCGGATATTACAGAGGTCCGGGCGAAAGCAAAGTGCGGGATTCCGGCTCGTGACTTTCCGCTACATGCGGATCTCGCCGACCGCCTCCCCGCGGCTGTTCTCGAGCGCCGTCACCGCGAGCTCGCGGAGGTCGAGGTCGAGGCGCGCGAAGAAGGCCGAGGCGGCCGGGCCGAGGGCTCGGCCGTTGCCGTCCTCGGTCTTCAGCGCGACGCCGACGCCCTCGCCGGCCGCACACAGCAGGCCTTCCGCGCCGCCCTTCGCGATCCACCCCGGAAGTGCGCGCATCACGCGCGTGTCGGTGGCGAGCGAGCCGCGGATCAGCTCCGGAAACTGGCGCATGCCGGCCGCGACGCGGTCGCCGCCGTCCAGCCGCTCGAGCCGCGCGAACGCGTGTGCCATCCGCTCGAGGGGGAGCGCAAACGTGACCACGCCGCAGCCGTCGATCGCGGTCGGGATCTCGTCCTCGGCCACCTCCGAGGCCTCGGCGTGGACGGCGAGCATCTCCCGCTGGACGGGATGCTCCGCCAGCCGGTAGCCCTCGCTCGGCCAGCCGTTCGCGCGACAGAGGGCGAGCATCCCGGCGTGCTTCCCGGAGCAGTTGTGGTTGAGCGGCGACCGTGGGTCGCCCTCGGGGCCGCACTCGAGCTCCTCCACGTCGGCCGGCGCCTTCGCGAGCAGGGCGCGCACGGCGGCGAGCTGCGCCGCGTCCGCCAGGTGAGAGGCGGATGCGATCGCAAGGTCGCGTGCGTCGACGTCGTCGCGCCCGCGCGCGAGCGGGATCGCCTGCAGCGGCTTCGACGAGGACCGCATGAACGCGACGAGCTTCGCGTCGCCGGCCTCCGCCACGATCGCGCCGTCCTGCACGGCGACGGCGTGCACGCGGTGAACCGCCTCGACGGTGCCGCCGCGGCGCACGGATACCCTGATCGGCTCGATGCAGCGGAGAGTAAGTGCCTGAGCTGCCGGAGATGGAGGCGTGGCGTCGCGCCCTGAGTGATCCGGTCTCGGCCTTCCCGATCGTGAAGGCCGGGCCGGCGCACGTCGCGACGCTGAAGACGTTCGACCCGCCGCTCTCGTCGCTGGAAGGGCGGCGGCTCGCCGGCACCGCGCGCCGCGCGAAGCGCCTGCTGTTCCCCACGGACGACGGCGAGCTCGTCCTGCTCGTGCACCTGATGACCGCCGGCCGGCTGAAGTACCTCCAATTCGGCGAGCGTGGCCCCAAGACACCGGCGTTCCGGCTCGTCTTCGAAGGCGGCTCGCAGCTGGTCTTGACAGAGGCGGGCGCCAAGAAGCGCGCCGGCGTCTGGCTGCTGACTCCGGAAGAGGCCGAGCAGGAGCTCGCGCACCTCGGGCCGGAGGCGCTCGGAATCGGCGCGGAGCGGCTCGCCGAGATCTGTGCCGCCGAGTCCCGACGGCTGCATTCGATGCTGCGCGACCAGCGCGTGATCGCAGGCATCGGCCGCGCCTGGGCAAACGAGATCCTCCACCACGCAAAGCTCTCGCCGTACGAGCTGACACGCGACGTCACGCCCGCGCAGGTCGAGCAGCTCGCCGACGCGATCGACACCGAGCTGCTGCGTGGTCTCGAGCTGCGGGAGCGCGGCGCGAACGACAAGCGGACGTACCGCGTGCACAACAGGCTCGGCGAGCCCTGCTACGTCTGCGGCACGCCGATCGCGCAGGTGGATTTCGAGGAACACACGATCTACTATTGCCCCGAGTGTCAGACCGGCGGCCGTCTGCTCAAGGACCGCCGCATGTCACGATTGCTCCGATGACGGCTGAGAAGGATCTGTTCGAGCTCGAGCACCAGTTCTGGTCGGAGGTCGCCGACGCTGACTTCTATCGCAGCTACATCACAGACAATGCCGTGATGGTCTTTCCAGCATCGTACGGAGTCATGGAACGCGACGAGACCCTTGCCGCGGTCGAAGCAACAACACGCTGGGAGGCATGCGACTTCACTGACATGCACTCCGTCGAGCTCACGGACGACAGCGCGGTCGTTGCCTACCGCGCGGACGCGCGCAGGCCGAACGGCTCCACGTATGCCACCTACGCCACCAGCGTCTACGTCAAGCAGGGAGGTTCGTGGAAGCTCGCCGTCCACCAGCAGACCCCGATTCCACAAGATGTCTGACGTCCTCGCAGCGATCTACCGCGGCGACCGCGAGGAAGCGGCACGTCTTGCGGGAGGCAAGGAGCTCGACGTCTTCGAGGCGGCGGCGCTCGGGCGCACCGGGCGTCTCGAGGAGCTGCTCGACGCCGACGCCTCGCTTGCGAATGCCTGGGCTGACGACGGCTTCCAGCCGCTCGGCCTGGCGAGCTTCTTCGGCCACGTCGACGCGGCGCGCCTGCTCGTCGGGCGCGGGGCAGAGGTCAACTCGGCGTCGCGGAACGCGATGAAGGTGATGCCGCTGCACAGCGCTGCCGCAACTCGAGACGCGGATCTCCGTTACGCAATCGCGGAGCTGCTCCTCGAGGCCGGCGCCGATCCGAACGCACGACAGCAGGACGACTTCACACCCGTGATGGCGGCCGACCAGTCAGGCGATACACGCCTGCGTGAGCTACTGCTCGAGCACGGCGCGAGCGGCTAGCTCCGCCCCTCTTCCCAGGCGTCGAGCAGCCCCTCGACGTGGCGCCGCTGCTCCGGCGTGAACGGCACGCCGGCGAGCAGGCGGCGAACCTCGGACGGATCGTCGTTCTCGACGGCAGCTTCGAGGTGCTCGCGCGCCGGCGTCGGCTGCTGTAGTTGGCGGCGAAGCCAGCGCAGGAGACTCACCTGCGCGCCACGCGTCATTGCGGTAGGCGCACTGTCAGCGTCTCGCCGTCCAGGTCGACCGAGCCGCCGAGCGCTCGGACGACGCGGACCGCAACCGCCGCCCCGAGATCGCGCAGCTCGTTGCCGAGGACGACGGGAGCCGACGCCGCCGTGACGGGTGTGAGCGCGAGGGCCGGTCCGTCGACGTGGAGCTCGACCTCGTCGAGCCCACCGTGCCGCAGCGCGGCCTGGGCGAGCGCCGAGATGCCGCGCTCGGTCGCCTCCGGGTCGACGTGCACCTCGGCGCCGTCGCCGCTGACACGCACCCGCTCCCGGCCGAGCTGCTCGGCCGCGGCGTGCGCCAGCTGGAGCGTGTCGACCGGTTGCAGGCTCGGGTCGTAACGGCCCCCCTCGATCCGCGCCGCCGTGCCGAGCTCCTCCAGCAGCTCGGCGAGCTGACGCGAGGCCGTGTCGATCATCTCCATGTACTTCTGCTTCGGCTCCCCGAGATCGCCCATGCGGATGAGGGTCTGCGCGAACCCGTGAATCGTCGCGAGCGGGGTGCGCAGGTCGTGCGCGGCAAGCGAGACGAGGCGCGGGAAGCTGGGATCGGCGGCGGCCACTGGGCGGCGTGACACTAACCTGTCTGCATGTCCGAGTCGCGGCATCTCCTCGCTGACCTACAGGCCTCGGCGCCCGAGGTGCAGCTGGGGCTGTCGCGGGCGGGCGTGCAGGGTGTCGAGAAGGCGATCCGCCTGCGCTGGGGCGGCGCCGAGAAGCTGATCTCGGCCGAGATCGACTGCACCGTCGACCTCGACCCGCAGCAGAAGGGCGTGCACATGTCCCGCTTCCCCGAGCTGTTCGAGGAGGCGATCGACCAGGTCGTGCTCGAGGAGGCGTTCCTCGTCGAGGAGCTGGCCGAGCACATCGCGCGTCGCATCGTCGCGCGGCAGGCGGCAGGCCGGGCCGAGGTGCGGATCTCGGCGCGGTACCCGCTGGCGCGGCGAACGCCGGTGACCGGCCTCGCGACGCAGGAGATGATCGCCCTGATCGGGATCGCCGCCGCCTCGGAGTCGAGCGTGCGGCGGGTCGTCGGCGTCGAGGGGACCGGCATCAACGCCTGTCCCTGCGCGCAGGGGCTCGTGCGCGGCCGGGCCTCTGAGCGTCTGCTCGAAGCCGGCTTCGACGAGGGGGACGTCGAGCGGATCCTCGAGCTCGTCCCGCTCGCGACGCACAATCAGCGCGGACGCGGGACGCTCTACGTCGGCACGGAGCAGCCGGTGAACGCCGAGCAGCTGGCCGCGATCGTGGAGGGCTCGATGAGCTCGCCGGTCTACGAGCTGCTGAAGCGGCCAGACGAGCTGTTCGTCGTCGAGCACGCGCACTTGCAGCCGCGCTTCGTCGAGGACTCGGTGCGCATCTCGCTACGGTCGGTGCTCGAGCGCTACGGCGAGCTCGAGGACGGAGACTTCCTGCTGGCCCGCCAGCTCAACTTCGAGACGATCCATTCGCACGAGGTCGTCGCCGAGCGGTACGGGACCGTCCGCGAGCTGCGCGCCGAGTTGCGCGACGGCGAGGCCGTCGCGCGGCACACCGAGCTACGGGAATGGCTCGCCCGGTAGGCGTTCCAAACGGCTGGGGTCAGACCCCTCCGGGGTCTGACCCCTGAATTAGACGGCTGGGGTCAGACCCCTCCGGGGTCTGACCCCTGAATTTGAAGCGGCTCTCCGTGCCTGAGCGAAGCCGTGTGATGTTCGCCTTGTGGAGCACGACGACCGCGGCGGCGGCGGCCGCGGCGAACGCGATCACCGGCCAGGACTCCCCGAGCAGCGCGGCGATGACCGGCAGCGAGACCGCCGCGAGCATCGACGCGAGCGACGCGTAGCGGGAGAGCAGGAACACTGCGATCCACACTCCCGCGCCGATGCCACCCACGACCGGCGCGACGCCGAGGAAGGCGCCACCGCACGTCGCGACCATCTTCCCCCCGCGTTGCCAGCGGAGGAAGAGCGGCCGCCAGTGGCCGAGCATCGCCGCCGCGCCCGCCAGCACGCCGGCCAGGTGCGAGACGACCAGGGTCGCGACGAGCGCCGGCGCGAACCCCTTCGCCGTGTCGAGCACCACCACAGGCAGGCCGAGCCGCCACCCGTAGACGCGCCACACGTTCGTCCCGCCGACGTTGCCGCTCCCGTGGCGGCGGATGTCGTCGCGCTTGAGGAGCCGCACGAGCCAGTAGCCCCACGGCAGCGAGCCGAGCACGTACCCGGCGACGACGAGGAGCGCCGTCGTCATTCAGGCTACGTCGGGATCTGGTACTTCGACACCCAATCGTCGATCGTCGACCAGTCGAGGTTGTCGAAGAAGGCGTCGATGTACGACCCGCGGTCGGTCTGGTAGTCGAGAAAGTAGGCGTGCTCGTAGACGTCGAGCGCGATCAGCGGCGTGGCGTTCCAGATCGGGAACGTGTTCTGCGCGTCGCCGACGTAGTTGAAGAGCCGCCCCTCGTCCCAGTCGTACGCCGTCCAGGCCCAGCCGCGGCCGGCCATCCCGGTCGCCTTCAGGTCGGTGCGCCAGCCCTGGAACGAGCCGAAGTCCCGCTCGATCAAGTCACCGATCGAGCCGCTCGGATCGCCGCCGCCCCCGCCGAGATGCTCGAAGTAGATCTCGTGGTTCTTGATCCCGCCGATCGCGAAGGTGAGGTCGACCTTGAGCGCGCGGATGTCCGAATAGACCTGGTTGGCGCTGGTCGTGTCCACACCGTCGAGCTTCTGCAGGATCTCGTTCCGCTTGTTCACGTACCCCTCGTAGAGCTTGTAGTGCGCCTCGATCGTCGCGCGCGAGATGCCGTCGAGCTCGTAGAGCTCCGGCTTCAGCTCCCGCGGGGTGATCTCCTCGAACTTGAACGCAAGCGTGGCCATGGGCGCCCGGCGGAGCATATCCTCGCTGTACAAGCGAGAAAGGAGCGACCGATGGCCTTCGAGGTCCCGCCTCTGCCATACGACTACAGCGCGCTCGAGCCGCACATCGACGAGCAGACGATGCGCGTCCACCACGACAAGCACCACCAGGCTTACGTCGACAACGCCAACAAGGCTTTGGAGGGGACCCAGTGGGCCGACCAGCCGGTCGAGGTCGTGCTCACGATTCTCGACGAGCTTCCGGCGGACAAGCAGGCGGCCGTCCGAAACAACGCCGGCGGGCACGCGAACCACAGCTTCTTCTGGGAGATCATGGGCCCGAACGGCGGCGGCGAGCCTTCAGGATCGCTCGGCGACGCGATCTCCTCGACGTTCGGGAGCTTCGACGAGCTGAAGTCGGCTGTCAACGACGGCGGCGTGAAGCGCTTCGGCTCCGGCTGGACCTGGCTCGTCCACGACGGCACCGGCCTGGCCGTCTACTCGACCGCAAATCAGGACTCGCCGATCAGCAACGCCGACACGCCGCTGCTCGGGATCGACGTATGGGAGCACGCCTACTACCTCAAGTACCAGAACAAGCGGCCCGACTATCTCGCCGCGTGGTGGAACGTCGTCAACTGGGACGCCG
>WNGD01000209.1_pt1 | contig 56712 bp, 57 predicted proteins | sample 5400671 | NCBI WGS metagenome assembly WNGD01 (sample SAMN13153369, study PRJNA577476) | soil metagenome | isolation source: 40 cm soil or saprolite under grassland replicate 2 | place: USA:California | collected 2016-06-15 | reverse complement strand
GGTTTCAACGGCTCCGTGCCGCGAGCCGGAAATGCCTCCGGCGGAGGCCACCCCGGCTGGCTCATGCGCTGCAAGGGCTGGGAAACGGATCAGGACGCCTACATTTACGTAGTTGCTCAGTCGCAGGCCTTCGCTGCCCTGGCCAAACTCATTGGTCATGAAGATTGGCTCACCGATCCCGAATACAACACGCCGGAGGCGCGCCTGAAGAAACTTGATAAGGTATTTGCAGAAATCGAGAAGTGGACCATGACAATGACGAAGATGGAGGTGATGGGCACACTCAATCCGCTCAATGTGCCGTGCGGTCCGATTCTCTCCATGAAGGAAATCGCGCAGGAGCCGGCCCTTCGCAAGACCGGAACCGTCGTGGAAGTCGATCATCCCGAGCGCGGGAAATATCTGACCGTCGGGAACCCGATCAAACTGTCGGATTCACCCGTCGAGGTCCGGCGTTCGCCTCTGTTGGGCGAGCATACGGCGGAGATTCTCCGCAACCTCGTCGGTATGAACGAGAATGACATCCACGCGGCGCGACAGCAAGGGGTGATCTGAGATTATCCGCCCTCACGCCCTGAAGGCGAGGCGCGCTCCACACGTCGAACAGGTTCAGACGGGATATGCCACGATTCCAACATCTTCGGCCATCAGCTCTTTGCCTCGAACCATCATTGTTAAGCCTGGCCGAGACCGCGGCAGTTCCTTGGTCAGTTTCGCGCCCAATTGCTGGTGCTTCTGAACGACCCAGTAGCGGTTGTCGGAAAGGAAAAGCGGGCTGTAGGTCAGGATGACGCCGGACGGCGATTCAAAATTGTTCCTTGCGTAATCGCTTACGGCTTCGAAAAGCCCGCTCCCGTGGTGGTCCGGTGCGATCGTGAGGTCGACGAGCATCACGGTGTCGCCGGAATGGCTGTGAGTTTTCCAGGTGCCATCGGCAGTCAGTTCTTGAAATGTTTTAGGCACACGATTGGGATCACCGTCGAGGTCGAGCCTCATCCCTTCGAGGACCGCCGCGATAACATCGCCAACGTAAGCTGCCACTATATAACTGCCGGAATTTGCAATCCTTTCGCTCCATTCGTGGACACTACGCGGAGCGAACGCTTTCCAGTACCTCTTCAGAATGCTTACGCAAGCTTCACGCTGGTCGATCTCCTCGCCACCCCGAAATGTTACATCCATCACTGTTTCCACTAATCGGCACACTGCAACACGGTTGTACGTACGTCAAGTTTTTAAAATCCAGCGCTCCTACTACCCTTCCAGACGAGCTCCGCCAGGCCGCCTCATACCCCTCTCCGATCCGCCCTCAAGTCTTCAGTGAGTGCGAGGCCACGCGCCGAAAGTGGCATTTCGTCTTGACCAAACTGCGCAACGATGACCGACGCGCCTTTCTGCCCATCAGGCTAGGAAAACTCGATACCGCGGTTACACCAGATTGTCCCACCACGATTTCTGTGTGTTATTGACTCGTGTTTACGAGGGTTTGCTCGACAATACGAATTTTCCGAAACCTCCTGTCGATCTGGGGCTTGTTCAAGGCGAAGATCGATGAGTATTCGGCGGCGATCACCGCAACAATGGACGGGGCCAAAGTCGCCTTCGCGCAGAGGGAATTCGGAGACGGCAGGTGAGAGTGGGAGAGCACGCGAAGGCAGACCGAGACAGTCGGCATGAAGATCTGACTCGCCCCCACGTGGCTCTGGCCCTGCCCCGGTTCGGAGGAAACATCTGGGTGTACCGCAACTGGGCGCTCGGGCTGCAGGCCAATGGTGTCGACATCGTATGGCTCGAGACGTTCCCCCGCCGTCTCATTCAAGGAAAGAGTGAAGGCAGGACCTTCGATCATCTGCCGTTTTCTCAGGCGCTCGAACGCATTTGATGGCTTGCGGGTAGGGCTCGCGGCCGTCGGCCTCAGATCGAGGATTGCGCTTGCGATCTCTGATGACGAACGAGCGCAGATCGCGCAGGTGCGCGATGAACTGGAGTCTCGGACCATTCCGTTGGAACAGGCCGTCACGAGTGCGATTTGTTGTTGAGCATGAATTACTCTCTGGACCCCCGCACGGTGAGCCGCTTCCGGCGAACCGCATTGCTCGATATCGATCCTGGATTTCTTCAGAATTGGATCATGGAGAGACAGATCGGCGTAGCGGAATATGACTACTATTTCACGATTGGCGAGACCGTCGGGCAGGCCGATTCACGAATTCCCGACTGTGGTCGCAAATGGGAATATACCTCTCCGGCCGTGTTTCTCCCATCGTGGCCAGTGTCCCCGGCAGGTCGCGCATCTGCATATACGACGGTCTCCGGGTGGTGGATAGGATGGGACCAATGGAACGGAGAGATCGTCGACAATCGAAAACGAACTGCGTTCTTGCGCATCCTTGGCCTACCGTCTCTAACCGCTGTTCCTCTGGAACTGGCTTTGGATCTCGGCGCCGACAACGCGGGCGAGGTCGCCTCCCTGGAGAGCAACGGGTGGAGAGTAAGAGACGGCACCGAAGTGAGCGCGTCCCCCGAGCTATATCGGCAGTATATTCAACAGTCTCGTGGCGAATTCAGCTGCGCCAAGACATCTTACGTCTCCCTCGACACTGCATGGGTGAGCGACCGGACCATTTGTTATCTCACCAGCGGCAAACCTGCGGTCGTCGAGCACACGGGTCGCAGCCGATTTCTTCCGGACAGCGAAGGTCTGTTTCGTTTTCGGAGCGCCGAGGACGCCGCCCGCTGTCTGGAGCGGGCGGAGGCGGATTACGGCCACCACGGTCGACTCGCTCGGGCGCTGGCATGGCACAGGAGTATTTCGACGCGGCTGTCGTGACAAAGCGCCTTCTGGAGCGAATTTGAGGCTGATCAATGTCGGCTGATGTAGAAGCGCAGCGGCGCACGGTGCGCCGCCGCGAATTTGGAGCCGGACGGAATCCACTGTTCGGCGTCGTCTTGATGCCTGCGATCTTCCAGGCCCTCTCCGCCAATTAAAAGTGTGGGATCGGGCGCACCAGTTCACGCTGGCGATCACACCAATCATTTCCACGTGAAGAGATTTATGGTCTGGCGTCTCAGATGCGCCGTGCCGCATTGTCAATTTCATCAAATATAGCTGAAGGTTGCGGCCGAGACGGAGCTGCGGAACTGCCCCGCTTCTGCACTGTAGCCCGCGGTCCGGCTAGCCCGAAGTTCCCCCGCGCCGTGGGCGCAAGTACAGGATTTTCAATGGGAGCCAACTGAGTGGCCGAGGTGTTACTGGCTACAAACGGACATGCAGTAATTGAAGGGCGCGCTGCTGTAAAGGAGTGGGTGTGGTGATGATATCGAAGGCAGCAGCCGCAGTGTCCCGCGGCTGGACGCGGTTCTTGACAGTCGCCAGGTCAGCGAGTAGGGATTGCAAGCTCTGCACCGGCAGTTGATCGGTCGTGCGTTTGGAATGGGTTTTGTGCAGAGCTCCGGTTGAACGCTCGGCCGGCGCAACAGGGGAAGGCTTCGGTGTGGGGTCCTCATCGTCGAAGAGCAGCGGCGCCAGAAGTCGCCGGATGTGCCATTCCAGGTAATAGGCCAACATGCAGAGCAGCACGTGAGCGCGAACGCGTTTCTCCAATCGATGATGAACAGGCCGTATCTTCAGATCGACCGTCTTCGTACTACGGAAAGCGCGTTCGACGGTCGATAGCCGTTTGTAGCAGCGTACCGTATCCGAGCCCGATAGCTGATCGGGCAGTACGCTAGTGCGAATCACGTAAATCCCGTCGAGCGCCGATTCGTCATCAATGCGTTTTTGGTCGCGCTCGTACTGAAAACCATTGTTCTCAATTCGGATTTGAAAATGCTTGCCCATCTTGAAGTGACCCAACACCCGGCCCACACGCAAACCGATCGCGGAGGCGCCGCGCAGTGGCCGTTTCGCTCGCTGAGTTGCGGCCGCCACTTGCGCCAACTCTTTTTCGGTGGCTTTGAGCAGGTCCTCCCGTTTGCGGGCGCGCTCTTCAGCCAGGATGGGATTCTTGCAGGCGATCAACCGCTCTCCCGGATAGGCCGGATCTGAAATTTCAGCCAGATCTTTTTCGTCAAACAATCCCATTTGCAAAGAACCCGACGCGACCAGTTGTTGAATCGAAGGCGCCCGTAGCGTGGTAATCCAGTCGATACCTTCGGTCGGTTTCAGATCCTCACGGATACGCGCGCTGGTGAGTACGATCGCCAAGATTCGTGACATGCATTGAGCCATTTCGCGTTGGCATGGCGTAAGAATAGCCCGAAGTTCCCCCGAATCTTAGATAGGTAAGTAGCCACCACGCGCCAAACCGCGACGGGTGTCCCAAAATAAGTGTTGACACTGCTCGCCAAGCGGGTTCTGGTCCTTGCCGGTAACGGAACTGCCTACTGGTACGACCAAGCGCAGCTCCCGCTCCGAAAAGCGTGATCGATACAGCTCGACGCGATGGCACCACCCAGGGTGGAAGTCAGATGCCATTTCAGCGAGCCCAGCAGGTGCGCGTATAAGTATCCGACCAGGATCGCCATCCATAATTCGAGCGATAGCGCCACCCACAGCACGTTGACAGGAAGAAAATGGAACAGCAGAACTAGGATTGCGACTCCCGCGGCCAGCCGGAACAGCGCAGTCGCGGTCAGACGAACTGTCAAGGGCTGTTTCACTGGTTTACAGCGCCACCGACGCTCTAATGGCGCACCGAGCCTGAATCGTGCTCGGTCGGCGACGGTTCAGGACGCCTTCATCTCGCGCAACGCGTAGATCGGCTTCTTCTGCGATTCATAGTAGGTGCGCGAAAGCATCTCCCCGACCAGACCGAGCGAGATGAATTGAATTCCGCCGACAACCAGTGCGACGGCTAGCAGCAGGAGCGGACCATGCTGCAGCGTGAGAGGTTCGTGCAGCCACAGCTTGTCATAAAGGAGGACCAGCATGATCAGGCTTCCGGAAACCATCCCCACTCGAATGGACCGAAGAATTGGAGAGGCCGGGTCGAGTAATCCAGTAAGAACTTTACACTGCCAGCGTGCTTCAGTCGCCGATGATGGAAGAGACACTGGCGCAGTGTATGAAGCAGGAGTTCGACCTCGTGTCGATAGACCACTGCGCCAATGCACAGGAATTTCCCGCAGACCGCAGGGCGGGGTTTTGCAACAACGGGATTCAGCCTATCGGGCGCAGCTTCCGCAAGGACCGGACGATGGAACTCCCGGCGCACGTTGACATCGCTTACTCGACTATATTCAACTTTGTTGGTTTCGACTTGATCCATTCTTCGCCTTCCTTTTGTCGGGACCTACACTACTTTCACGCCTCCATGTTGTCAGGGGTGTTTTTTGCTCGTAATCAGGGAAAGGTGGCAGAAGGTTTTACGTATGCGCGCGCGCCGGATTGAAAAGTTGGTCGCAACTGGCGACCCTCTGTTGGCAGAGAGCGAAGCTGTACCACCGTAACTGGGTATTTGATGGGATGGAATACCCGTCTACCCGTAGGTTTAGCTAACTCCTCGGCAATCAGGTCGAAAGAGATCGATGTATCACCTGAATTATGCACGTCTGAACGGACCGGAGAGAGAAGGAAAGGAAGGACCGCTTGGGGCCCCCGGAAATATAGGGTGAAAACGACACCTTGCGGAGTGGCCACTTCGCAGTGCAAACCCTAAAGGAGGTCACCCAAATGGTTAAACGCGGGAAGAAGGATAATCGGAAAACACCCGCTGGGCAAGCATTTCAAGCACCCGGTTCGGAGGCCAATCAAATCGGGGCTTCCACGCCATACGACTTTACAGGTAAGAATCTCACAGCGTCGGAGGTCTGGTTCCGATCACGACGATGCTGGAGAAGTTGGAGTTTCAAAAGCTGGTAGAGGAGACGATCACCACAACGCGGATCACGCGAGTGATGGGATTATACAAGTTTGTTGTAGGGATCGTGCTGGGTTTCTATGTCGGGTTTCAGCGATTGAATCAGTTGCGCTTCATCGCGCGCGATCCCCTATTGACGGGAATTCTGGGAGTCGAGAAGCTGCCGCCGCAATCGACGCTCTGGCGGTTTCTGGACGGTTTGTACGTCCATGTAGCGGGGCAAATTCTGAAGATCCAACAGGTATTCCGGCAACGCGTGTGGGAAGCAGCGAACGTGAAACTGACGACCGTCACGCTGGATACGGATACGACGGTGCAGACGGTGTACGGAAAGCAGATGGGCGCGCGTAGGAGCTTATAACCCGAAGAACAAAGGAAAGCTCAGCTATCAGCCGATTTTGACGTTCATTGGCGGGAGTACATCTATGGAGACTTGCACAATGGGCATCGGCCCGGCGGCCAGGAAATCAAGGCACACCTTCGGAAGGCCATTGCCTCACTGCCGGCTGGAGTAAAGCAGATATTTGGGCGCGACGATTCGGGCTTTTATTGCCAAGAGGCGATTGAGGGGTATGAGGAGGATCCACGCTGCCAATTTGTCATCTGCGCTCAAAAGACAGATCGTTTAGTGGAGCAATTGCAGAAGGCGGACTGGAGACCATCACGGCAGACCGATGCGGACGAACAATGCGAGTTCTTCTACCAGCCGGTAGGCTGGAACAAGGCATACCGTTTCGTGGCGTTGCGATATGACAAAGCCGCACGGGAGGCGCAGAAAACCAAGAAGAAAACGGCCAAACCCAATACCGACGATGCGAAAGCGCGCGACCAATATCAACTCTTCGATACGGCTCCCTATGAATATCGCGTGTTCGTGACCAACATGAGCGATCCGATTGCTTACGTCGTTTGGTTCTATCGGCAACGGGCCGGAGCGGAGAACTTGATTGAGGAAGCCAATGGCGATGCCGGCTTGGCGGCGCATCCATCCCAGCGCTTCGACACCAATCGCATCCATTTTCAACTGGCGATGTTGGCCTATAACTTCAACTGCTGGTTGCTCCGGTTTAACCGGGAACCTGAGGCCGATTCGATGAAACTCAAACACACGACATTGGCGCTGGCACGGTTACGGTTTCTCTTCATCGCCGCCAAATTGTGGAACCATGCGGGCCGCGTTGGCATCCACTACAGCGAACAATACCAAGAGAAGGCACTCTTTGATCGTTTGATAAACCGCCTTCGCGCCATCAAGCGCCAGGGCCCCGCTTTCACTGCGGTGATGACTCCGGCGTTGGAATAACCTGACCCATGACGCGTTGCCCGGATCGTCGACTCTGTGCATAAATTTTTATGCACAGTCTGCGACTTCAACGAATGACACTAGATTCTTCCGGGCATGCGGGGGGAATACTTACTGGAGGTTGCCTGAACTAATTCCCAAACACGGTCTTGCTCACGCTTACCTTGCAATCACACCGGATCGGCGGCTCCTGCTTCCCCGGATCCAGGGCGTTTGTGTGCATAATTCAGGTATCATCACAATTGCAGTATCGATCCCACATATCCTCTTTGATACCACCACGGAACCCGTTATTAATCACACGGTACCCCTAGTGCCTGAGCGTACGCGGGGAAGGCGATCTCGCTATTGATCAAATCAACATCCTCAGTCCAGCTGAACTCATCCACGAAGCTCCGCGAAAAGAGCGGCCCTGGACCGAGCGACGCGTACTGGAGCGACATTAGGTTAAACTTCTCCGCCATATATCCTAAGAATTCAAGCAAACGAGGTCGGTAATAAGAACTGCTGCTCCAAAACCAAGACTCTTCAATCTCTTCAGTAAAAGGTGTGACCGCACAACCGTCCGGTTGTCATATTTTCCGGGATAGATTTGTTCAAGTGGGGCTGCAGTCAAGATGTCCCATTCATAGTCGAAAATGAACTCAAACGGCACATTCTTTCCGAAGGTCCTGTACCAATTCTTGAGCGTGAGCTCTGCGTGTATCCACTTTCATTTCCCATCCTTGTGGATGTGGTGCAACCTGAATGTCGTCGAACGATCCCCCCAAGAAAGCGTACCGCTTTCTGAAATTGCTTTCTTCTCCTCCGTAGAGCCCGTAGATGGCGACATCAGGATTAAGTTCTCTTAGAATCGCCACGCGTTCACGGCAGGCGAGTAACTCACTGTAACAACGGAAAAGAATTACTGAGTTCAACATTGATCTCCTTCTCCGCGATCTATTGGATTCGTAAGTCCGTGCCTCAATAAGCCCTGACTGGTTATTGAATTTTCGAATTTTCTTTCAGGCTATAAACTCTCAAGCCTTTTATTTCGTCATTGATTATTTCTTTGCTATCGGACCCGAATTTGAATTTAGGATCCCATACAAAATAGTAGTCAATGTCGTTTTCCTGAAGCTCCTCCCATACATCTCGACCTCCTTCGCCATGACCGGTGGTGCCGTAATACTTATAGTTATTGTAAAAGGCGATTTCCAGCGTCAGTCCCCAGCGATAATCCGAGGCGACCTTGCCGCGTATGTCGTACCTTGCTAGTTTTTTGCTCTGTTCGAAGCGACCTCGATCGACCCCTTTCCACCTGACTAGATAGTCGATAGGTTCAATCCAGCAGGAATAAACGAAGAGTCCTAACAGCGCGATGGGTATTGCTCGCAAATAGAGCTTCTTCTTAAGTCTGAGCAACAGTCCAGCAAGATAAAAACCCATTGGCATGAGTAGAAAATAAACGATCTCGAAATATCTTTCTTCAACGAAAATCAACACATAACCACCGGAGTATATCGCTAGAGTTAGCATGGAAAAGAAGACGCTACTCTGCAGTATTGGCTTGGAGAAAGGCAGACAAAGCCAGGCGGCGCCGGCAATAATGACAATGACAAAAAATTTAGAAAAAGCTTGAAACACAGAAATCGTCGCATCGATGTTTGTGAACAAATCCCTCACTCGATAGGCCAGCTTAGCACTTGGACTTATTCGGGTTTGGGAGTCAGATCTATTCTTGGCATCGGCGTGTCCGATGGCTTGAGGCAGAATTGGAATCGGACTGAGACTAGGATCTTCCCAATAACTGATCGCCGTCGCGTTTGATGGCGGCACGAGCATGTACTCGTGTATGTAGCCATTCGTAAGGCCATAGTTAAAGCTTGCCGCAGTGCTGAAGGTAAACCGATCGTATTTTCGGCTGATGAGGAAAATCCACACTCCACTAAGAATCGAAAAGATAACCATGCCGGATATGAAATTCCTTAATACGTTCTTTTTGTCGACGCTCGTCGCGGCCCCGAAATAATGGAGCCCGTTGAAGACTAGAAAATGAGTAACAAAAAACGGGAAGCCATAGCTCTTTGCGAAATAAGAAAGGCTGCCCAAGGTGCCACAAAGCCAACCATGGGAATTGTTTTTCCTGTAGTTGGAATTAAAAATGATTGCGAAGTAAAAAACCAGGACCGTTGCAATCAGCAAATCCGGTGTTGTGATCTTGAATGCAAGAGACAGAATAATAGGTATGAGCGAAAAGAGCAGGATGTTCCTCAGCAGTTCGGGCATCTCAAATCGGCGTGACAGTATTCTTGCACCGGCTAGTGCTATCATGCCGATAATCAGCGATAAGATCTTCGGCGCCACCAAATGGAATACTCCAAAGTATAGAAATGGCACGAGCAGCCACGAGAGCAACGGGCCCCAATATCCATTGATCGCGTCGGCGAAATTTCCATTCAGGTACTTCTGCGCAATCGAAATATAGGAAACACCATCTGGATTGATCTGGTATTGAAAGTACGGCAGCAAGTAGCTACCCACTCCCAAATACGTCAGAAGAATCAGGACGAATATCGGCGATATTCCGGCAGCTGCGTTCTTTGGTTCTTGCACAGGCGACAGTTCTGAAATCATATTTTCTTGAGTAGTTCGGGATTTTCTTTAGACAGGTCCGAAGAGAAGCCGTAATACTGCCGGTACCACTGCACCAAACACGGCAAGCCAACATCGATCGAGGTGGCCGGCGCCCAGCCGTAGTCGCGCTGAAGGTCGGTGATGTCCGCATACGTAGTTTGTACATCGCCGACCTGCATCGGAAGCAATTTCATTTGTGGAGTGCAGCCGGCGGCCTTCGCCAACACATCGATAAAGCGCATCAGAGGCTCGGGTCGGTGATTGCCGACGTTGTAGATACGGTGCGGCCTGCCGTCGATAAGCGCTGGCACCCGGTCCAACACGCGCAGTACGGCCTCGACCACATCGTCGATGAAGGTGAAGTCGCGTTGCATGTTGCCGTAGTTGTAAACGTCGATCGGTCTGTTTTCCAAAAGCGCGCGTGTGAACTTCATGGGCGCCATGTCGGGCCGGCCCCATGGCCCGTAGACCGTAAATAAGCGCAGGCCTGTCAGAGGCATTGCAAACTGCCGCGCGTACGCATCTGCGATCAGTTCGTTAAAGCGCTTCGTCGCCGCATATAGGCTGACTGGAGAGTCGACGCGATCACCTACGGCAAATGGTATCTGTTCATTCGCACCGTAAACGCTGGACGAGGACGCATACACAAGATGTTCGGGCGGAAACGCCCGTGCCTGCTCCAGCAGATTGACAAAACCGGTCACGTTGCTATCGATGCATGCGAAGGGATGCGTGATCGAGTAGCGGACACCGGCCTGCGCTGCAAAGTGGATAATCCGGCGAAACGGCCATCTCACGAACAGCCGCCGCAAACAGTCACGATCGATGATGTCCACTCGTTGGAAAGCAAAGCCTTCTTGACACCTGAGCAGCGACAGGCGGGCGATTTTCAATTGTGGATCGTAGTAATCATTCAGGTTGTCGATGCCGACAACGGCGTCGCCTCGACGAAGCAACGCTCCCGAAACGTGATAGCCGATGAATCCTGCAGCGCCGGTAACCAGAATAGGAGCTTTCATGCGCTTACAGACGATCCGCCTGAAACAGGCGTGGACCGCTCGCAGTTGGGATCCCGCGCGTATACCTGAATTTGACGAAACCTATACCGAAGGCGACCACACTGTACAGGTAATAGAGCCAGTGCATCAGAACGGAGCCAACCGCAAATCTGATACCGCCGCGCCGGAAATAAAAACGGTACTGTGAACGGTTGGCGTAGGTGACGATCGAGAAACATAGCAGCGGGAGGGGAAAAAGCCAGGCCCGCCAGATGGACAAAACAGCGCAGGACAGTCCCGTGTACACAAGAACCGCGCAGAGGCGTTGAGTGGTTGTCGTGTTGAGGTCGTTTAGAATCTTTCCCGAACCGAGTTGAAGCATCGTCCAGGGGATCGCCCGATCCCGGATGTCGCTGCGCAGGAGACTGGACCAGGTCCACCGCTTTGCGTGCTTTACCATCACTTCTTTGCACAAGCGGATTTTCCCGGCGGCTTGACGCAACCTGTAGCCGAGCTCGATGTCCTCGATACTAGGCCGTCTGTACGACTCGTCAAACCCATCCAGCTCAATAAAGACATTGCGCCGGATGGCGCCGCAGCCGCCCCAGAAGGTCGAGGCGTCCAGCGAGGATGTCTGATGAACGAAATGGTGCGTCAGATTCTTATAGCGTGATAAGAAATTAGGCTCTGGGGGATCGTCATCATACGAGCCGATGATTGCGGCGATGTCCGGATTCTCCTGCATGGTCCGGGCGATGATCGCCAGAGTATCCGGGAGGCAACGCACGTCTGCGTCGAGGAAGACCAAAACGTCGCCGGACGCCTCCTCGACGCCACGATTGCGCGCATAGGCAGGACCACGATTGGTCGACAACGTGACAAGACGGTCCGCGAACCTGCGGGCGATACGTGCTGAATCATCCGTAGACGCATCGTCCACAAGAATGATCTCGTGCGCCCGATAGTTTGACCTGTCGAGGGCACTGAGGCAACCGGCAAGGTGCCGGGGCGCGTTATGGAACGGGATAATGACCGAGAGCCGAACCACAGCTACTACTCGCGAGTCTCCCTCGCCACGATCGCGTTGTAGATCCAGGCAATGATCAAGCCAGATAGGTATCCGGTTACAAATCCGTAGGCTGCACCAATGATGCTGCCGAAGAATGAAACCGAATACCCTTTGAAATACTGTCCCAATAATGCGAGGTGCGGGCCGACAACGGGCCCACCTTTGATCACAAGCCAATTCGTCGCAATGAAGATGATCAGGGCGAAGAGAATGCCCAGCACGAAGCCGAGAATCTTCTCGCTCAGCCGAAGAACTGCCTGAGTAAAGAGTTGCGCATCGTCGCTGTCCGTAGGCTGGGCGCTATTCTCCAGGAAATCCGAATCGTCCGCTTTCCGATTTACCATCTTCAGCACCGATCACTGTCTCCGTCGCGGAACTCTCGGTTGCGTCGAACGGAGAAGCGCAAACTCATCTTCTTCTGCCCCTTCCACACTCCGAATTTCCTCATGATATTCCTCATCCGCGTTTACCCGCCAGATATCGTGATTAGCGCCTAAAATATTCTTGACCGCGAGCATCGCGGTAAGCATCGAGTGATCCTGGTTATTGTATTTGTGCATCCCGTTTCGCCCAACTAAATAGAGATTGTCAATGCCGCTGAGGAACGACCGAACCGTTTGCAAAGCCTCCATGTACGTGGAATCGTAGACGGGATATGCCTTCGGCATTCGAACTACCGTTCCGTCGATGACATCAGCCTCGTTGGCCAGAGCGAGGCGGGCTAGTTCTCTTGCAGCCAGCCGAACTAGCTCGGCATCGGACATGGTCCAAAGTTCGTCTCCTTCGAAGCAAAAGTATTCAAGTCCGACGCATGTCTTTTCCGGATCTGGAACCATATGCGGACTCCAGTTTTTGAAGTTCTGAATCCTCCCCACTTTCATTTCGGGATCGTGAATGTAGATCCAGTTGTCCGGAAACAGGTCGGGTTTGTCAATGATTAAGGCGACCGTCAGAAAATCGCGATAGTTCAGGCTCTCCGCCGCAGCCACTACCACAGCAGGGGGCGGCGGATACAATTTCTGAACCAGCTCTCTCATGGGCATGCTGCTAATGACGTGCGTGCCTTCGACGATCCCCACCTCTCCATGTGTGGCAACCTCCAAACTCGTCACTCTTCCTTTCGACCAGAAAATCCGATCAACGCTTGTTTCCAGGAGAATCTTCGTGCCCTCGCGCACCACCAAATCTCTAACCGTTTCCCACATCATGCCGGGTCCTTTCGCAGGATAGTCAAAAGAATCGATCAGAGTCTTAATGATTTCGCCCTTTCGTTTAGCCTGACTGTGGATCAACGCGTTTTTCACAGCTGTAAGCAAAGACAAGCCTTTAATTCGCTGCGCCGCCCATTCCGCCGTTATTTCGTTGCACGGAATCCCCCATACCTTTTCCGTATATGTTTTAAAGAAGGTGCGGTATAAGCGCTTGCCGAAGCGATTGGAGACCCATTGTTCAAACGTTTCCTCGGGTTTTTCCGGGGCGATTTGTGCCTGGATGTAGCTCAGTAGAATCAGGAAGCTATTCCATGGACCGAGCCCGAAGAAGGCGTTAACCGCACGTAACGGATAATGGAAGAACCTTTTGTTGAAGTAAATGCGTGACAGCCGGCTGCGGCGCAAGAACTGTCCGTCGCTCAAGACCCGCCGCCACATGTCGTCAACGGCCTTTACTTTCGTGAAAAACCGGTGGCCGCCGATGTCGAAATGGTAGCCCTTATAGTCCACCGTACGTGCCAGTCCACCGACAACCCTATCCCTTTCGACGACGATGGAACGAATCCCGGCCTTGCAGAGTTCGTAGGCGGCTGTCAAACCGGCGGGGCCGGCTCCAATGATCAGAACCTTCTTTTCAGATTCGTAGGGCACGCTGGCACACTAAGGCCACTAGGGTTTGTCTAAATAGTCGTCCATTGAGGACATGGCGACTTTGAACTTGACAGCGTGAACGTAAGCGGAAACCACGAGGTTACGAAGGAACGCGATCAACCACCCGATGCAGAAGCCGAAGATGAAACCGTAGAGCAACCCTACGAAACTTCCACTCCAAGTGACGCTATACCCGATGAAGTACTGACTAAGGAGCACCAACGTTGGACCACCGGTTGGACCATCTTTCAGGAGCGGAATAGCTGTCGCACTGAAGACGATCAGTCCGCTCCAAGCGCCAATGGCAATTCCGAGTGCCCAGCTATCGAGTCTGGCGAACATCTGCAACAACAATCTTTCGGAACTAGTAATTGTTCTGCCGGATTTAGAAGGAAAGCGTTTTATGTTATTCATAAAATGTTAGGCCTCTGATGGGATGCCGTCATGCGCAGTGCTCTAAAATCGCTATCAATAGTGAAGCAGCCGGCAGCTATTCCCTGGCCCGCGCAGGTATCCCACGAATTCACCCACCGACCAACTTGCGAATAGCAAAAGCTGTAAGGGAAGCGTTGCTACAAACTTGCTGCGAAATCGGCGCTTTATCCAATATTTGCTACCCCAGCGCCAAAGGAACAGAAACGGCAGCCCCGGAAAGGTGACTGCATGAATTAGGCGCCTCGCCAGGCTGTAGCTTGCGCTTCTCATGCCTGCAAAGCACCGTCCATGATCGTAACGAGTCCGGAAAAAATCTCCGATCGGTATTGGCTTCTTTAGCCATACAACTATGCGTGGCTCCAGCCAAAGCACATGCCCAGCGGCTTCGAGTTCTTCATTAACGAATGTTTTCCAGAAGACCTGATGTTTCGGTCCGGTTACGTCGAAAAGCGCCTCTCTTTTGTAGGAAATATTACTACCCGGCAACATGTCTACTTCACCCGCCTCTCTGGGCAGCATGAACATTCCATATTCGTTGATGTATGCCGCCCAATTGAACAGGCCTTGCTTGTCGGCATCATAGAGCTCAACGACCCCTCCAATGACCGGATTCGGCCGCTGGCGGTGCGCGCGAAGAACTTCAGAAACCCAAGTATCAGCTACAATGGAAAAGGCATCGAGGATGGCAATAACAGATCCTCGCGCTACAGCGATGGCTTTGGTTCGTAGCTCGGGTAATGTCAGTGGATCCGAAAAATGCAGAAAGCGGATCTCCCGAAAGGCCTGCAGCAACACTTCATCCGTGCCGTCGTCAGAACTATCCGCCACAATCACTTCGGCTCCCGCCGATTGTGCCTGTGGCCACAGCGCATCCAGACACTCCAGCATTTGTGAAGCGTTTCTGCCGGCAACGATGACGGACAACGGTATTCTAGGCACTTCAAATTACTTCCACTTTTTTGCGCTTGCGCCTTCGCGGCATAGGTAGCCGCAGAACTCTCCGTATGACCAGGCACTCATCAGCAGAAGTAGGTAAGGAACGGCCGTAATTAGTTCTTTCACACGGTTCTTACGAATCGTCCGCAGAACGACGCGGATTGGGAGCAGAAGCGGCAGAAACAGGGAAGTCGCGATGCGGTACAACCGCTCGGTAAGCGGCGCGGTGGACGTGCGCAGTGCCGCAAAAAGACGGCCATGGTGATAACTCTCGACGATTGAATTTCTCAGTGCGTAGGTCTTATTGTGGTGAACGATCACGGACGGCATCAAGAATAGTTTGTAACCGCGACGTTGTAATTCTTCATTAATGAAGGTTTCATAGAAGCCACTTCGGTACTCGTCCCTGACTTCTGCGAGAACGGTCCTTTTATATGACACGTTAAAGCCTGTCAGCGCTGCTGCCACGTGAGGTACATCCGGGAGCATGTACGAACCATAATCGTAGAGATAAATCGCCCAGTTCAATGGGGTCTGACGGCCGGGATTTTCTACCGAACCTCCGATGATCGCGTAGGGCAGCTCGTGCGCTTTTCGTATCTGGGACGCCCATGCCTGGTCCACACGGCAGTGATCTTCCAGGAGAGCAATGACATCTCCGGATGCGTTCTCAATTCCTTGAGTCCGAAGCTCCGGAACAGTAGCATCTGCAATGTCGCGGAAGGTTACGAAGGAGAATGATGCGAAACGATTCGGGATATCGCTCGTAGGGAAATTACTGACGACAATAACCTCGCTGTCCACGGCGCTCAGTTGGGGCAGCAAGGATACTAGGCATTCATTCAGTAATGACGGACTGTTCCATGCAGCGATGACGACCGACAGTTTCATCTTTTTAGACACTCTGCCTGTTTCGCGGTGCTGTGGCCGTTTCGTTCTTGGCAGTGGGCTTGGCTTTGGACCGTTCATTGTGCTTGATCAATTTAGTGATCTAGCGGTGGGGTCTCTGAGAATGAGCCGTTCACGATCAGCGCAATATCGGTCACGAATGCCGGTACTGCAAGTTTATGGAACCCGGCCTGGAGTGTGAATCTTGGCAAGACGTGTCCTGTGTCGGGCCTATACCAAAACACAAATCCCCCACTGGGTAACGTGACCTGCATTGTCGCGCCAGTCGTTCGTCCGTTATGGTCCTTATAATTGTGTAGGTAGGCGGCCAACGTACGAGACGAGCCTAAAGCATAAGCGCGGATCTCAGTGGCGGGAGCGACGCTTATTGGAGCTATTCGAACATCGGGGTCAACAGCGCTTGTGAACGTCTGTAAATTCCGAATGTACGACCGCTCCAGCGGCCCGAGATAGATGTTTGCGGAGTAGTCCTTCGCATAGTCCTTCGCAAAGCTCGAGTTCCAGAATATGAAAATGCCTTCGTTGAAGAACGCGGTCCAGCTTCGGATGCGCATTCGCAGGGCCGATCGTTCATCCCAGTTCTGGACCGAATTACCTTGTTCGCCAAAAATAACGGGTTTCCGAGCCGCAGCCTTCGCGAGTTGAATTTGATTTGCAGTGGCGACATCGGAGGAAAATTCGTCCTCCTTTTGGTACCAGTGAGGGGAATTGATTTCGATGACCGTCAAATCTGGCCTCGGATTGCTCGTGGAGATCAAGTGGTTATAAGGGTCAACACTGCGGATGTAATTCGCGACAATGGAATACCAGTTGTCGTCCGCTGAGCTCTCATTCATTAATTCCCAAAAATCGACGTACGCGCCGTAGCGGTCGACAACATACTTCGCGTAACGCTTTACGGCTCCCATTTTTGCGGAATCGGCCGAAGCCGCAGGGTAAGCGGGCCGGTTGAAGATCGTCATGTACACCCGAAAACCGTAGTTTCGTAACTTGGTTACAAGCGTGTCGCCAAACTTGCCTTCTTCTTGCAAGTAAACATTGCCCGTGGGATCGATGCGTTCCCACAACTTAAACGCGCAATTATCCACGCTCCAACGGAACAGGTTGAAGCCCGCCTGGCTATATGCGTTTAGGTACGTATCGATATCGACATTGGAGCCGTCGTGGTGACCTGCGCGCATCTCCCCATCGAGACCCCAGTGGAGCTTAGCAGGATCCGCATTTGGACCGGGTATACAGTCTCCAATTCCGATCGCGGGGTATAGGAAACCCTCCTCGAAAACGAGCCTGAAGGGGTTCTCACGATGGCGTCGAACGGGGCCCTTCGCTGCGCCGGGATCCCCCGGATTAACATCGAACGTGCCCTGCGTAACCTGGTTGCCGCGGCCATCATGCCATTCCAGCGCCCACCGCCAGGTTCCAATTTCCCTCGGAGCGAATCGCGCCTTCCACAGATCCTTGGAGTGATAAAACCCACCGATGGTAAATCGGCTACCAGAGGGCGAAGTGAGAAGCACCGAGATCGAAGGACCTTCCCACACATTCGCATATGGCGACTCGCCGTGTTGAATATCGAACTCAACAACGCCATACCGTGAAACGGCCGTCTTTGAGAGAGAAACATGAACCGCCTCATCCTGGCTCTGTTGGAAACCCCGGAGTTGCCATACGAACAATCCAAAGGCCAAGGTCGTAGCGAAAAGGGCCAAGTTCTTCATATCCTATGACAGGGCTTTCTTTCCGATGTGGATGATTTCAATGCCTTCGCGTTTCGGGACGAACCGCCATGGATCGAGCATCGCCGAACCTTGCGGAAAATTCCAGCTTGCATGCCCAAATGCTTTGTGATTCGTCGCGACGAAGTAAACGCCGGCTTCTTCGAATAGACATGAACCTTTATCCACATGAGGACCATAAGCGTTCACTTCGAAGCCACTCTAGAAGGATTTTCGTCAGCAGTGTTACCGCACTGCCAACCATTAGCTTCGAGTGTTGAACGATACGCCTGCGAAGCACAGTTCCACGTGTCAAACAGCTTGCGTCCCAACAAGAATAAGACACTGATCGTGCCCAATGCTGACGCAAAAACCACCATCCAGTAATTGCAACATCGGCTAGCAGCCCGTGGCAGAACACCTGTTGCTGAAAAATCTGGGTCGAATCTAAACGATTTATAAGTAAGTTTCGGGCAGTCTGAGCACTTCTGCCACGGGCTGCTAGGCCCTTCCGGCGAAAACAAGCTTTACAACGCACGCTTGGTAGAAAAGGCCAGTCCCCCCAAGGGAACCAGCGCGGATTTCGTAGCTCGGGTAATGTCAGTGGATCCAGTGGATCCAGTGGATCCGAAAAGTGCAGAAAGCGGATCTCCCGAAAGGTTCGCCGCAACACTTCATCCGTGCCGTGGTCAGAACTATCCGCCACAATCACTTCGGCTCCCGCCGCTTGTGCCTGTGGACACAGCGCATCCAGACACTCCAGTATTTGTGAAGCGTTTCTGCCAGCAACGATGACCGACAACGGTATTCTAGGTACTTCAAATTACTTCCACTTTTTTGCTCTTGCGCCTTCGCGGCATAGGTAACCGCAGAACTCTCCGTATGACCGGGCACCACGCAGCAATGACGACCCGACAGTTTCATTTTCTAAAAAATGTTTAGATCAAGGAAGCGACGCTTTATCCTGAATCTAAATCAAGCGCTGGCGCAGTTACGACGATTGTGATTGCGATGAGAGTGAGCTTTCCGCAGAGACTTCTTCGTAGTACGGATCAAAACACTCTCCGGCCTCGGTCGTCGAATATTCTGAAATTCGCTAGTTTCATCTTCTGTAGCCGGAATTTGAGTGATGTCAGAACTACCCCAAGGCCATATCTTACCGATCTTGCGAAGCTGATAGACGAGGCCTCAGGAAAATATCTTGTAGGACAAGATATTTCCCCGATTCGGTAGTTTGCGTAGATGACTTGGGCAATGACTTCGTTATCGAACACGAAATTGTCGGAATTCTCCTCAAGCGCCAGGTTGCTGAGCACGTCACGGGCAAAGGCTCTGTAGCCGGTATGGTACTCCGATAGTTTGAAGTTCAGCAGGACATTCTCTATCAACGTTAAAATCCTATTTGAAACATATTTGTACAAGGGCATGCCACCCTTGAGAGCTCCCCTTCCAAGGATCCTTGAAGCCAGCACCACGTCGTATTCTCCGTAGGCAATCATACTTGCCATTGCTGCCACAAGTCTGGGGGAATACTGATAATCTGGATGGAGCATCACGACTACATCGGCTGCCCGTTTCAAAGCTTCGCGATAACAAGTCTTCTGATTTCTCCCATAACCGAAGTTTGCCTTATGAACAAAAGTGGTGACGCCTATTCCACACGCTTCGATGACAGTACGATCCGTACTGTGATCGTCTACGACCAGCACTTCGTCGACAACGTCGTTAGGCAATTCCCTGCAAGTTCGACGCAGGGTCCTTGCCGCATTGTAGGCTGGCATAACAACACAGATTTTTTTTCCGTTGAGCATATACTCACAGCTGCCCAAAATAACTGATAGCTGAAACGTATATTGATTCAATTAGACATGGACGGGCCTTAGGTTCATTTTCAGAACCAGGTTCATTCCAGAATTCGTTTTCTTCAGGTGCTGTCCAAAAGATAGCCTTTCCCATCACAAGATGCGAGCAATTCATGGAACCGTCTTTGTAATTTGTGCAAGAAATTCACCATTTGCATGGCAATTCTCCATAGTTGAAAATCGCTGAGCAAATCGAGAATCTTTGTTTTCAAATTGGCGATCGGCGGTCGCAAAAATTGCTGCCATCCGGCCATGGTGAGTCAAGTATGTTGTTGCCCTTCGTAAGGGGGAGAATGGACTCGTTGACTCTCCTGCCTTGAATGTCCCCTTACAAATGGGGACGACCGCGGCATGGGGTGGTTCGCTCACACCGACTTTTGTGCATCTGATCGCGCCTGGTCCGCAAGGAAGAGCAACACGAGCAACCAGACCGCCGTCTCAATGGTTGTGTACACGACGTTGAGCGGCCAGGGCAGCACGAATAAAGCGTCCGGCGCCACCATCATAGCCACGTTCACCGCCAATAACAGAGCTGCGGTCACGTCAGCCCCATCTGCCGATATGCCACGTTTGGCAATGCGAAAAAGCGCGACCATGGGAAGCATCATCAAAACATCGTCATACGACCGATGGTATGTCCAGACCCGCGAAACGATCGCTGTAACGCCGATCAGCGGCCATACACCGGCGTTCCGGTGACGCCATATCCAATAGGCCAAAAAAATCAAAATGAGAAATGAAGCGGGAAGTATCCATTCGTTCAATCCGAGACCGGACAACCAGGCATGTACGTTGGCATAGTACACGGGACCCGTATAGCTCGCCAGATGGGAACTCCGCGCAAGCCAACCCTTGATCACGGCCCGGAATCCGGCGGATTGGAAGGACACCGCCAAAAGAGTCAAGCTCAGGTATCCGAGAGACGTCAACAGAACCGGTCGAATTCTGCGAGACACGAACAGCGCGATCCAAAAGAACGGAACGGCCGTGCTCGGCTTGACCAGAGGCGCGAGGAGCAACGCGGCCACGGCAAGATCCAGATCCCACGCCGCGCGTTTGCGGGATAACCAGAGAAGCGCCGTCAATAGCGGCGGCAAAATGTGTACGCTGAGCTGGCCGTTGCCGGTCGTCGCGCCCGCCGGATAGGTCGCCAGCAGCATGAGCACGACGAACACCCGCTCGTAAAGAGTCCGCGCGCCACTCTCCCGCACAAGCAAGGCAGCGAACCAGGCCATGATTGCAACGGTAGTTGCTGCCCAAAGCCAGCGGGCGGCCGTAAACTCCAACCAGCCTACGAACGGAAAGAGCATCGCATAGGTTGCCGGAGGGTACACGGCCGTGATGATACTGTCGTAAATGAACTCTCCGGCGAACCAACGATGTGTTTCGACCCACCGATTCCAGAGATCGACAGCTCCCATCAAACCCATCTGAAAAAGAAGCCGCCAGAACTCGTACGCCACCCAGATAACCGCGATGGCCCCCATGAGACCGAGAATCCACCTAAATGCGATCTCAGAGTGCCGGGCCCACCAATCCCGCATTGCGGGGGCAATCTCCGGTCCCCATCGGGAGGCTGTCGACGTCAACAGAAACTCCTATCGCATCAGTGGCTGGACCGCGTTCTGGTCGCTATCAATACAGCGTCACAATTCAGGAGGACACCTGCTTCGCCGCCCTCGGATATCCTCTAAATCCTGCGTGCGCCAGGCCCGTCGCCACTCGCAGGTTGACATAATACCCCTTCCACGACATTGCCAACCACACGCGCCACACGCCGAGCGTCTTATTCTACCTACATTCCGGTGGCACGGATCCTGGGTAGGGCTATCCTCCTCCTCCTCCTCCTCCTCCTCCTCCCGATCTGCGAAACAGCGAGACTCAAAAGCTTTTCGATGGAGATTTGTTCTACATCATCCACAACGGAATCCATTTCACCGGAATGCCTGCGTTCGGTGACGAAGACCCCGCCAAAGATCTGGACAGTTGGAAGCTTGTCCATTTCATCCGGCATTTGCTGTCCCTCCCCGTCGACGAACTGGATGAGATGAAAAGGATAAATCCGAAGAGTCCGATGCAGATCCAACAGGAAGAAGAAATGAGAAGGCTAATCGAAAGCGGTGAAAATCTGCAGGACTGCCACAATCATCGGCACTGAGCAGCGTCCTTCTGGGTGGCAGCAGTTTTTGCAACCGCCGGTCACCAATTTGTACTATTGTTCAGCATATTACACGTTTAGCCCACTTTGTGAGGGTGATTACGGCGAACCAAGATCGTGATCCTAGGATTCGGATGTAACCAGTCCTGAGGCAGCTTCATGCCCCTCTTGCTATTGATTCCAAACAAAGTCTGTGAATTCTCGAAGTGGACGATTTCTGTGTAGTTTTGCGCCACGTAGTCGAGGAACTTCTTATGCTCAGGGTAGAAATCTATTGCTTGCTGGTAAAATGATGTACCAAACTCTGACATGACCAGGTAGGGGCTTTCTACTTTCTTTAACTTGGACACGCTGAAATCCACATCCGTCTTACTGTATCCAACTTTACTAAGCTGCACGTTATCCAGATCCCACGCGGGGACTAAGGGGATGGGCCGATCTTTCGGGAGGTGTTCCTCGACCCACTGTGTCGCGTGAATCCGTGGATCAACCTGTGCCATCACTCGGACATACGATAAGGAAAAGAAGAAGGCATACCCCACCATTGCCGAAAATGCGGCAATGGTAACTCTTCTAATCAGTCGGCTTTGGTTGAAATGGGTGACAAAAGCCGCAACAAAAAGCGAAGCGATCGGCAACAATGGAACTGTGTAGCGGACCAACCGCCAGTTGTCTGATGAGAGCAGCGGGTAGTATGCAGCAAGGAAAGTCAAGATGGGCAAGAACCGCCTTGTTTCTTTAGTGATGACCCAGACGAGCGCTATTATTGCGGCAACAAGTATGGGCGCGGTCATCGAATAGGGCATCACATTAAGAGGGTAATCGATCCAGGCCGGCGGTCTTGCTACATAGTATGGCAACCCCCTGCTGTTAAGCATCTTCACCCAACGAAGACCATCGATGATGGCCATCCAACCTCGCGGCAGCAGCACGGCTGGTTCACCGAACGCGAAGCCCACGACCACGCAGGCCAAGTAGCGAACCCAGGGAAGACGTTCATGGAATTTGTGCGCCGTCATTGCAATAGCAACTAGGCCTACGGCTAGTAGTAGACCGCCGCTGTATTTGACCGAGGCCGTGTACCCAACGAGGAATCCCAAAACGAAGACGTATCTGGAACTTCCAGTCTCTATGAGTTGGTAAGCGGTTAGCAGGGTGACCAACATCCAAACAGTCATCGGCACATCAGTCTTGAAATAGTGACTGTTCACTACAAAACCTGGAAGGACTGCGAAGATAATGGCGGCTAGCTGTCCAGTCCGGGTGTCAAACAGCTTGCGCCCCAACAAGAATAAGACACTGATCGCCCCCAATGCCGACGCAAAAACAACCAGACGACCCATCAGAATGATCCAGTAATCGCTAACATCGACCAGACCGCCTCCGGCGAAAACAAGCTTTAAAAGGTACGCTTGGTAGAAAAGGCCAGTTCCCCAAGGAAACCAACGCGGATTAAACATCGGAAAGTGAATCTGATTGACCGCCCATACTGCGGCATTCTCATCTGCTTGGAAGGATTTGTCCTGATAAGCGCTTGGGAGACTCCAGTGAAAACCAACTAGAATGAGGATCGAAGCCAATAAGTATGCTGGCCATGACTGCTTGACTATTTCTAGAAGAAAAGCACGGACGGAATAAGTGGTCAAAAAGTCGCGAATTTCCGATTTGCAGAAATCAAAGGGCTGCTGCAGTGGGGTGTTGATGATCGGGAGTATCATTGAGCCACTCGCTTCATGCCCATTTGGCGATCCAGCGGTTCAGGAAAAATAAGCTATGGATGACTGAAGTCGTATCAGCACTTCCGGCAGAATCCGAGTGGCGCATTTTATCCAGGACAGTCGGGTCTAATAAATCATCAACAGGATTTCTTTTCCCGTTCGTCGCAAACAGATGTCGAAGATTTCCAGTGATCCAGTTCTTGAGCGGCATAGCGAAACCCTGCTTTCCGCGGTATAGGATGGATTCCGGCAACCACGCTCTCAGAGCCGCTTTGAGAACCTCTTTTGAATGGTTTCTATCGGCCAGCAACTCGGCTGGAATTGTTTCTGCGAGAGCTATGATGTCGCGGTGTAGATAGACCGGTCGCACTTCCAATGAAACGGCCATACTTGCTCGATCGACCTTCACCAAAATATCGCCTGCCAAGGTCAACTTTAGATCGAGGTACCGCATTGAGTTGATCAACCCTACTTTTTCTGGTGGAACTTTGCGTAGCAAAGGCTCGATCACGTCCATTGGTGAGTAATGCCTTAGAGTCTCTGACAGCTCGCCCCGCGCTGCAACGCGCAACACAGGCAAGGATAACCCGAGCGACAGCACGTCAAGCATCATTGTCGGTCCGTCCGAGAGATATTGGAAAAGCATACGGCGGAAGCGGCTTGTTTCTGGATGAAGCATTTTTGCGCGGCGTGCCAGAAAGCGGGCTAGGCCCTGTGGCGCCAAACGCTCCACGCCTTGCCTCAAGGATAGACGCTGATACTTGCGGTAACCCGCAAACACCTCATCGCCGCCGTCCCCCGAAAGTGCAACCGTGATACTTTTGCGGGCCTCTTTGCAAACTTGAAAGGTTGGAAGATAGGAATAGTCGTTAAACGGCTCATCGTAGTGCCACAGTAATCGTTCGATCTCGGCTGTAACATCTTCGGCAACCACGTTCCTTTCGATATGTTCTGTTCGGTAGAGAGCCGCGACTTCGCGGGCATACGGCCGTTCATCATAGCCTTGTTCATCAAATCCGATGGTAAACGTCTTGACCTGGCAACCCGCGCGGCTCAGGGCAGCTGTGACGGAGGAGGAGTCGACACCGCCGCTCAGGAATGTTCCAACTGGGACATCGGCAAAAGACATCTCCTTGCTGGTTTTCTGTAACGTTTCAAGAATGCGCGGACCCCAATCTTTGATCGAGTAATCCGGGTTGAATTCCATGTCCCAGTAAGCAGCAGGCTCGTTCATCAAAAGCGATCTAGCCGGCAACACCTCGAGGGACAACGAATAGCCGGGTGGAAGCTTTCGGCATTGTTTCCATATGCTTTTGGGTTCGGCGACAAATCCAAAAGACAGAAAATCAACCACCGCCGTGTAATCGATCTCTTTGCGAAATCCGGGCCACAAGAGAAGCGCCTTTAGCTCTGAAGCGAAAATAAAGCTATCGCCGAGCATAGCGTAATAGAAAGGCTTCTCGCCGGCGCGGTCGCGCGCGCAGAATAACCGGTGTGCCTTTTCGTCCCAAAGAGCGAAAGCAAACATGCCGGATAAAACGTCAACACATCGATCGCCCCATTCGCAGAATGATTCGATGAGAACTTCCGTATCGGAGTTCGTACGGAATATGGCACCCCGCCCGGCTCAATTCTTCTCGCAACGCTTTAAAGTTGTAAATCTCGCCGTTGAAGGTAATCACGAACCGCCCGTCACGCGAAACGAACGGCTGATTCGCTTCTGGTGAAAGGTCAACGATCGAAAGGCGCCGGTGTCCCAAGCACACACACTGACTGCCGGAGGACCAAAGTCCGCCATGATCCGGCCGCCGGTGTACTAGACGGTCGCGCATCTCTTCGATCAATTTTGAGTTGATTGGCGCAACGGAAACCGCCCCGACAATACCGCACATTAGCTCTGGAAACCCTGCTGGCGAGGTTGAAACGAGCGGTTATGGTTCACGACTAACTTACGCCAGCCGAAGGTCCTTTTGATCCGCATCCCTGAATGCCAGCGCCGATAAAATAAATTCGCCACAGGAGCGACACGGGGCAGACGCGCCACGACAAACAACAGAAGGAAAAGAAGCATCAGACGCCAGCGCATAATACGGCGGCTGGCGAGCAATTTCCTAATGCTAATTTGCTTCAGAACCGCCCTCGCCTCAATACATTGATCGAGAATGTAGTGATTCACCGTACGCATCAGATTATCCTCGGCACGATGCGCTTCATAGCAGGCATAGACAAGGCGAGCCCCCCATCCGCAGGATATAAATCCATGATCGTGAAAAAGCGGCTGGGATCGGTTCGCAAATATCGGTACCTCTGGGCTGAATTGCCCTGCCCCCAACGATAACAGATGAGGTATTCATCCAGAATTGCGACCTTTCAGTGTCTCGAGATGCGCAGATACATCTCCAAATCCGACGTGTTGCGGAATTCTTTCTCGCGATAAGTTCCGAGTGTGCGATAAACGGAAGCCCGCACCATGCAAGTTGGACAGCAGAAGATGTGGTTCTTGTAAGTGAGCAACGTGTTGAAGATAAGGCGATAGTCACAGGGCCCTCCGCCCCTTACTTCTACCGGAAGTTCAACACGCCCGAATTCCTGCCCCTCCGGGTCGATGAAGACTTCCTTACAAAAAACCGCTGCAGCTTCCGGGTGGAGTTCAAGAAATTCGACTTCGCGCTCGACAATGCGCGGATCGTACACGTCGTCCGAATGATAGATCGCAATATATTTACCTCGCGCTAGTGCGATGCCATCGTTCATATTGCCGTAAATGCCGCGATTCTGCGCCTGGCGCTGGGAGCGGATTTGGTCGCCGTAGCTAGAAATAATGTCCGCTACCATCAGTGGACGCGTCGTCCATGACAATGACTTCAGTGTGCGGATAAGTTTGCGATAGGATGGAGTCCAGGCTTTCTCGCAGATATCGCTCGCCGTTGTAAACCGGAACAATAATCGAAACTAATGGCCGCAATTGGTCTTTGGTCATGCCGGCGGTTGAATCAACGACGCGTGATGCGGCAATGGAAGATGCCCATCCGGTTCGGGTCATCCAGAGGTTCGATCTGGTAGTTGAGATCATCCAAATAAGCGCGGAAGTCAGCTAAGGCGTAGTCGAAGTGCTTCATGAGGAGAGGATGAACTTCGCAATAGATTACAAGATGATTACCGTTCAGCAGCTCCTTCGCGCCGCGCAAAACGAGCGACTCGGCTCCTTCAACATCAATTTTCAGGACATTGGGTTTGACGTGTCGATTCTTGCAAAAAGTATCTAGCCTGATAAACGGAACCTCGATCTTCAGAACGGGGGTTGGACGGTGTTCCGCAGCGAACTTCCAATTTTCTGCCCTTAACGAAGCGGCCATGCTATCCGCGTTGGCGAAGAAAGCGGTAATTCCATCCGAGTCAGAGACGACTGAACTGATCACTTCAACACGATCTGCCCTGAACAAAATATGTTGACAGAGAATCGTTAGTGTCTCTGGCGCTGGCTCAAAGGGAAATACGCGCCCGCTTCGCCCGACTCGCTTGGCGGCCGCCAACGTGAAAAAGCCAACGTGAGCGCCAATATCGAAGACGGTCATGCCCTCTTTGATGTCTTTCACAAAGGCGCCGTAAGTAATCGGTTCGTACGCTCTTTTGTCGGCACGATCGTAGCGCGCGCCATACGCATAAACTAATCTGAAAACATCGTCGTTGATGTGTGCAGGGTAACCGCGCTGCACCGAGAACTGTTCAAACATTCGCTGCCAAGCGGGTTCGAGCTTCTCCCATAACCAGCGCTGCTCTTCGAGCAAATGGGAGTGTCGCAGTCTTGAACCGACGCGATGCAGTGTTTGGATCATGAAATTATCCTATAACAAGCCCGTCAGGCTGTTTTCGGTTGCGTGAACTGAAGTGCTGATACCGGCCAATGTGCTGCAAATGTTTTTCCATCCGCGCCGCAATGGAAGCAGCGAGTTCTTCAGGTATGTCACGATGGGTGCAAGTGTGCATGGCGAAGTTTTTGAGCCGAATGTAACCAGGCTTCGCCGCCACGCGGACAGTTGGCCTGCATAGATGTCAAAAATAGTGGTACCGGGCTCGGAGAGGTTGCCTACGGCAAACTTTATACCTTGAGGCAAATCGCTACGCAGAGCACAGCAAGGCATTACGGCGCCTGTGTAGTCGATGACAAAGGTCTCGAACGGATCGCGGCAAGGTCCAATGCGCTCTTTTTGGATGTATTGTTCGAGGGTTCCACCGCGGTCCGTGCCGTATTCGTTCCAGTTATGACACGTTGCGTGCAAATCGAGCGTTTTGTATCTATCTCTACGACAGACTCGCTGCGGCCCATCGGCTCGCGAAGAAGCGTCATCTCGCCCAATCACCGAGCGGAAAACCGGCCGGATGGAAAACAGTAGACGTGTCGAGGCCTCGATTACACCAAGGAAGTAGATGGCGTACAGGATGCCGTGAATAAGCCAACGTTTAGTCTGGAGCCAGTTTCGCTGCACGTCTAACCTTAAGTCAGCGCTCACGGTTACAGTGGCGCTTGTGTGGACGGCGCAAGCGCATCATAAACTCCGTATTTCGGCTGATCTAGAGAGTGCGCCCAGAACATCGTATAGGCCATTGTGCAGTTCTACTGCCGAATGTACATGCTCATCGCGCGTTGTCGGATACAACTATTCTTTGCCAGCCGAAGGTCTTCTTCATCCGAATTCCAGAGTGCCATCGCCGGTGAAACAGATTAGCAACAGAGGCAGCGCGCGGTAGAAGCACTAGCACACGCAAGAGAACAAATAGAAGCAACAGACGCCAGCGCATAATGCGGCGACTGAACAGAAGTGTCCTGATGCGAATTCCTTTGAGGATTTCACTCGCTTTACGACGTCGGTCGAGAATGTAGCAGTTGACGCTCCTCAGCAGATTGTCTTCGGCGCGATGGGCTTCATAAGCGCGTAGAGCTTTCGGCGTCGCTATTGTCCGACCTCCACTCGCAAGATGCAAATCCATGATCGCAAAAAAGCCGTTTGCGTCAGTTTTTAGATACCTATCTTTCTGCGATGAATTCCCATGTCCCGAACGATAAGAGATGAGGTAGTCGTCCAAAATGCCGACTTGGTAATGCCTGGAGATCCGCAAATACATTTCTAAGTCTGACGTGATGCGAAACTGGTCGCGATAGGGTCCGACTACCCTGTAAGCGGACGCGCGGACCATGCACGTGGGACAGCAAAAGATGTGATTCTTATGAGTCAATAGAGCGTTAAAGATAGTAGCGTACTCGAAAGGCCCACCGCCTCGGACTTCCCGTGGGAGTTCCAACCGTCCAAACTCCCGCCCTTGTGGATCGATGAACACCTCCTTGCAAAAGACGGCAGCCACTTCTGGATATCGATCAAGAAAGCCGACTTCACGTTCGACTATCCGCTGGTCATAGACATCATCCGAGTGATAGATCGCGATAAACTCGCCCTGAGCCATTGCGATGCCATCATTCATGTTGCCGAAGATTCCCCGATTCCGCGCCTGCCGATGGGACCGGATCCGATTGCCATACTCGGCAATGATTTCGGGCGTACCGTCTGTGGATGCATCGTCCAGGACGATGACCTCGGTGTTCGGATAGGTTTGTGCGAGGATGGAGTCCAAACTCCTTCGCAGATATCGTTCGTCATTGTAGACGGGGATGATAATGGAAACCAATCGAGTTTTGTCGTTACGTGGCATTGGAACTGGTGTCGGACTCGTCATAGTTGTTTGGACGGGCTGAAGTACTGATGCCGGCTAATCCGCTGCAAATGTTGTTCCAGAAGGTCGGCCATAGGGACAGCGAGTTCTCCGGGCATGTCACGATGGCTGCAAGTTGTGCATGGAGAAGTCTTCGGGCCAAATCCAACTAGACTACGACGCCACGCCGAGAGTTGGCTCGCATAAATGTCGAAAATGCTAGTCGAAGATGCTAATAGGTTGGCTGCAGCAAACTGTTCGCTCTGAGGCAAATCACTGCGGAGAGCACAGCATGGCATTACCGCACCGGTGTAGTCGACTACAAACGTCTCGAAAGGATCGCGGCAGGGACCGACACGAACCCGACGGGCATACTGTTGGAGAGTTCCGCCGCGGTCCGTACCGTAATCTTCCCAGTTATGACAGGTAGACGACAACTCGATGTCTTTGTACTTGTATATGCACTGTAGGGACGTGGGCGTTTCGTTATAGGTGACGAACCGGAGATCAAGCTTCTTTTGCAATCGACTGTTGTGCCGACGGGCCACATCTGGCGTCCACCGTTCCCTAGACGCGAGATAAATGCTCATATAAATACGCATCACTCCCGCCGCCCGCAGTTGCTCCAGAACGTGAGGTGTTAGGTAATCCGTATTCGTGGTGATAGCAAACTGTGCCTGACCCGCAAAGCGTCGGGCCGCGGCGAGTCTATCGTAAAGATAATCGGGGTCCGCCAAGGGTTCGGAATAGCGGGCGATCAGCACCTGGTTCGAATAGTCAATCGAGCCTAGTTCTTCAAAGATACGGTCGAGCATTAGGGAGTCGGTGCGGGTTTCATTCCGTCTGCGGTCCACGATGCTATTCGGACAGAACGAGCAAACTCTGTTGCACTTCGCATGTGTCTCGATTTCGACTCGACGCACATAGGCCTTGAAAATCCGCCGTTTTACCTCGGCGGAGGCGTGAGTTTGGTCGTCAAGGATGTCGGGCGTCAACGACCGCACCCAGCGCTTCCACTCTCTTTGGATGCGGAGACGTGAAAGCGTCGAGGCCGGCAACAGCGTCTCCGAGGCTTTAGCGACGATACGCGACAACATAAGCAACGGAGTCAGATTCACGTTGCGCACAGATTACCTGCGCCAATCGGGCTTTAGCCCGATGACTGTGAATGATTCAATGCAAAGCCACATCTGTCTAATGAAACGAGAAATATTCTCTCGATCCTTTCGAGTCAGAAAGAGCGTGAGTCCGGCGCTTAAAACTGCAAAGAGCAAAGCCTTCCAAAACACCGTCCTCCAAGAAAATGTCGTGTCAAGTGCGCCCGCTAATCCGGCCAAGAATAGCGACAGGACGATATACAGCATCTGCAAATTGTCGCGCAGAGGGAGCCTGATGTGGTAGCGCCACCGGAGGAACAGGGTGCTGCCAGCGTAGAGTACGAGCTGTGCAGCAACCGCGGCCAACCCGGCTCCCACAATCCCATACGGCTTGATGACAAGGAAGGCCAACAATAGCACCACGCCTTGCGCGATCAAATTTTGGATCACGTGAAAAGAGATGTGGTTAAAGGCAACTATGAGAACCTGATACGTGCCTGCCAAAAGTGTAAGTACTTCCGCAGCTACGAACAGCGAAACGAAGCGGGAGCCCGGTACAAAGTTAGCGGAATACAGTAGCTCAATAACAAGGCGTGGAAAGAGAACGAGAGGTAGAACAGCTATAAGGCATACGAAGCTGAACGTTCTCTGAAACTCGCCGGCCCAATGCAGCCGTTCCGCGGCAGTTCCGCCTCGATTCAAATTAGGTGTGAGATACAAAGGATGAGCTGTGCCCAAGAGATTGCGTGCAACAAGACCTATCCCGATCGCAGCTTGCATCCATCCAGCGGTTTCCGCCCCGAAGACGCCGAGCACTTGGTAGTTCATGTAGAGTGCTGCGAAAGGAGCGATAAAAGCAAGGGTGGACAAGGCAAGACCAAATGTCCACACCCGGACAGGCAAACGAATGGAAAACGCGCGTTTTTCATTCTCGTGACATTGACCAGGGACCCGCTCGGTGAACCACATTACCGGTACAACCAGCATGAGGCTGGTTAGAGCATACAGAAGGTACTGGCCCTGCAGTCCATTCCACCAAACTCCCACAACGCCGGCCAGCGTCAGAAGGACTGTGTTAGCCAGACTAAAAAGCAATGATAAGTTGTGCTTCAACCTACCTGCGATTGCGTTTTGTAAGAAAGGAACAAACATGACGGCCGGAACGCCGCAAAATGCGCAGAGCAAGACCGATCGATAGGGCAGCAGCTGGTCACCCCAGAATCTGGGAGCGAGCGTTGTAACAAGGAAGGTCACTATCATGGTCAGGGCTGCTATCACGAGGAGTAGATTGCGCATCCGCCGGAACAGAACGGCGAACTCCACCGGATTCTGACTCCACAATTCCGGCAGGAACCGGAGCGCAGCGAAAGGAAGGGAGAACGAAACCGTTTGTGTGACGGTGGCCAGTAGCTTGTCTACAGTCCCTAACACGCCGACACCCTCTGGACCAAGCATGAGAGCCAGAGTTTTGGTTCGCACGAGAAGGGCGACCATACCCGCGACTTGTAAGGCGCCGAGAGTTAACAGCACATTTAACATAAGAAAATTGCCGACGTCGCGCCGCGGAGGAACTAGTTAGTTAGCGGGCATCACTGATATGCTCGAGCACTGGCTGAAAGATGTATTCCAGCGTCTACCTCAACTATGTTTTGGAACAACTCAGCGAAAGCTTGTTTGCTGAACGGCCGGAACTGGGATGATCGGAGGTAGTGTCGCGCGGCGTTTTTGTAGTTGCGAATATCCTTTTCAGATAGCGACTTTAGAAACGTCTGCAACTCCTGATATCCGGAAAACAGTCTCACGTCGACGAAGCACTCGGGGGGCACCCAGTTGTCGATGTCTGGGGCGCCCCAATACACTGGAATGGTTCCCGCAAAGAAACAATCAAATATCTTTTCCGAAATCCACCCCTTCAAGATCATGTTCTCGAAGCACAAAGCAAACTTGTAATGGCCAAGTGTGTCGGATTTTGACGGCGTAGGACCGCGATATGCGCGCCGTGCGGCTTGTAGCAATGGATTCGGTCGAATCTGGTCCCAGCGGCAGTTGATGGCGTGATGGGCAAAGCGGAACGTGTAAGGCACCCATTTGCGATGCATCGGAAAAGGGGGCTCATCCCAGCCGTTCCCGTACAAATCGATGTCGCCTGTCCGGCTAAAAAAGTCAAGTGCCTGCAAGCGCTTAGTGTAGAGTTCGTTCCAATAGATGAGAGGGAGCCGGTTGGAATTGATCATCACAAGAAACTTCCGGTTGGTTTTGTTCCAGATATCTTCGTGTACATCATCGAAGGATTGAGGCCAGCAATAGTGTCGACAGTTGAGAGGTTTTCCCACGAAATGTTGAATCGATTGGCTGTCACTCCAGGAAAAAACCCGCCGAAAGAACTGCTGCGCGCGACCCAGTTCGCGATAGAGGGCAGGGTCGACGATAGGGCACTCCATGGCAAATACCGCGCTCAATACCGTGTCTGATCTGCGTGAGATCGCCCTGTAATTGTTAAGCCAGCCCATTGATACGTAGATTTTAATGATGTTGCTTTCCCGCTCGGGTAAGTAGTCGGCGGTCTGGACAGTAATACCGCGAGCGGCGAAGAAGTCGCGGAGATAAACGAAGGGCTCGTTGATTCGGTCGCCATTCCGTCGGCCATCATTCGCGATGAAGAGCCGATTGCCGGAAAAATGATGTGATGTAGGCTCGATGTAGATGGCAATGTTGTGCGTCATCGATGTGTTGAAAAGCAGGCTAATGGAGATAGAAAGCCGATCCTTCTATCGTTCGGTCAACAGCAAGCCCAGGCGGGACGCGACCTCAGTGGAGTCATGTTCGCGGTAGTACCACTCGATTGCCCGCCGAAGTCCGTCTTTGAAACTCGTCTGCGGCTCCCAGCCAAGCAACTGACGAGTCCGTGTGAGGTCCGCAGCTCTGCTCACCACGCCCACGGGTTTCGAGGTGTCAAAGGCAATCGAGTGCGGCGTAAAGCCGGTTTCCATGAAGATCATGCGCGCAGCATCTATGATCTTGATGTGCTCTGCGGTTCCGATATTGACCGCGGATGAATCTTCGATGTTTTCGGCTGCGCGAATCATCCCTTCTACGATGTCGCCGACGTATGTGAAGTTACGATCCTGCTCGCCATTCCCCCAAATCTCATAGGGCTCCATCTTGATGAACGCTTTCGCTATCAACGCGATCACGGCGTGGGTTTCGTTTTCGCGTTCGCCGTAGGCAGTGAAGAGGCGGCATGAAACCGACTTTAATCCATACTGTTTCCGATATGCGCGGAGAGACATCTCCCCCATTAGCTTTGCCCAGCCGTATTCTCCATCGGCGGCCGCGCATCCAGCCTCGAAAGGATTGGCCCACTCTTCCTTTAAATTTACAGCCTTACCGTTGGCTGGTGCGACCTGAAGATTAGTTGGGTAGACACAAGCCGAACTCGCAAAGCAAATTCGGTTGACTCTTGCCCGCCACGCTTCATCGAAAACCACACCATCGAGCACAAGATTTGACGCGCAGTCGGCCGGATGAGTATCGATAAACCCTCGTCCCCCATGGCATGCCGCCAAGTGAAATACCACTTCCATGCCTGTCATAACCTGCCGCGTAAAATCTCGAACTCTAAGATCGCCCTCACAAAACTCGATACTACCTGAACTTTCTCTCAGGTTTTCAAGTTTTCCACTCGATAGATCGTCTGCGACGCGTATCTTTGCGCCAAGGCCGACCAGTTGGTCTACCAAATGGCTTCCGATGAAGGAAGCTCCACCAGTCACAAGGACGCTTCTACTGCGCCAATTTTCCATTACTCCCTTCCATATTGGGAAAATTTCGATCGAAGAAGGGTCTTCGCGGTGTGAAGGTCAAACAATCCTTCAGAATCGCATCAAATCCTCGAGGCTGAAAACCCAGATTAAGGCGGGCCTTGGTCGAGTCGTAATAGCAGGACCGCGTGGCACAGTAAAAATTGGCGTAAGCGTTAACTAGCCAGCCATCCCACATGGCGCTCGCGAATTTCGCGATTTGGACGGCCCAGTTCATTGCGGCGTTTGGTATGCGTACGAACCGGCGGTCAACACCAATTGCAGCGGCTACCTTTTCCATCAGCTGTCTGAACGCGATGTTTTCGCCGCCGAGTATGTAACGATTTCCCCTAACTCCCCTGTCCAGCGCCGCGAGCAATCCATCGATCACATCGTCTACGTGAACAACACACACGCCCCCGGACGCATACCGTAGGATTCGCTTTCGTCGCACATCTTCGATGATGGCGGCCCCTCGATAGAACGAACGAGCGGGTCCCCAAATGCCGGTAGGATTAACAATGACAGCATCTAGTCCGGCCGCCGAGCCCCTTGCAATGACGTGCTCGGCTTCATGTTTTGAGATGTAGTAATGAAGATTCGATTCCCTTAAATTAAACGCAAAATCCTCGTTGGCCGGGCGAGCGTCCTCGGGTATTCCGATCGCTGCAACCGAGCTGACATGGAGCAATCGGCTGACGCCATTTTTCAGACAGGCTTCGACAACATTTCTCGTTCCTTCGACATTGACCTGATACTGAAGCGCTCGCGCATCATTTCGGTTAGATAAGCAAGCGGCGGCATGGATGACGACTTGCTGACCTCGCGTTGAGCGCGCGACGCTAGCAGCATCGGTGATTTCTCCGATCTCGTGTCGAAGGTCGAGCCCGGCGAGTGCAGCCACATTGGATGTGGTACGCCGCAATATCGTAACCGTGTTGCCGCCCGACGCCAGGTGACGGCATAAATGAGATCCGAGGAATCCAGTTGCTCCAGTGACTAAGACTTTCATCGGCTAATCTACGCGGGGCTCTTAAAAAGCGTACAGTGTGGAGAGGGCCTTGATCTCATTAGCGCGCGGACGAAAGTTCGGGTTTTCAAGCACATGGTTTGGCTTATCCCAAATGGATTCCGGTCTCGTGAAGATGGATATGGCGTCGATCATGCGCCTACCGTGTGCCCAGCTGATGAGCTCTTGGCTGATGCACGATACGCCGGCCGTTCGACATATTTGGCGGAATGCGGCGGCCGTCATCGACGTCGCCCGTCCGCAGACGTGAAGGTTCGCGAAACGGAACGCGATCTTTCGTAGCTTCAGCGGTTGAGGAACACGGTTCAGCAATCCAAGCATCATTGAATAATGACCGATATTCGAGTGGTGCAGGAAGGCGACGCCATTGGTGGTGAGCTTACGGCCAAGTTGTCTTACATAGGCCTCAATAACATCTTTCTCCGCATGGACCAGCGAATCGAAGCTGAAGGCGAAATCGATGGAGCCATCTGCCACGGCATCGAGCGATCTGCCATCATTAACGTGATAAGTGATGTTTGAGAACTTTGAAAAACGATCTTTGCATTCTTCGATGCATTTCGGTGAAAGATCGACCGCAATCAGGTGGTCACAGAGTTGCCGTAAATACTGTGTCCAGCGTCCGTGTCCCGGTGCGATCTCGAGAGTCCGGACGACCGGGACGAAACGATGAATCCGTGGGTAGATGACAAACCACCATAAAGCCTCGGTATTTCCGAAAGGTGTCGACCACTCGTCGCCGGCCCGGTGCCAATTTGATTTGTCGTTCCAGAGTTCCAGATTCTCTTCCACGCTTGGCATAGCAGTCTTTCCTAACGCTTAACTAATGTAATTTCGTCAGTCTTCAGTTCTCGGGACCGAGTTCATCGCTTGTAGTGCGCGACTGCTCGGCAGTAAAGATCGAGGTACTGCTCGCCGATTCGCTGCCACGAGAATTTTTCCAGTGCGTAAGCGCGCAGTGCCGCAGGTTGGTATTGATCTCGCCGGTCGATGACCCGCTCAATGGCTCCTGCCAAAGCTTCCGGATCCTCAGGAGGGACTAAGGCGCCGACCTGATCGGTAACGATGTCCCCAGGGCCACCGCAACGAGTTGCGACTACTGGCGTGCCGCATGCCAGTGCTTCGACCAATACCATGCCCAGGCTTTCCTTGCGGCTCGGCAGGACCAATACCGCGCTTTCCTGCATGTAGCCGGCTAGTTGAGGCTGAGTTTTGCCTCCAATGAATTCCACCTCCTCTTGTAACCCGAGATCCACGGCCAGCTGGCGGACACGAGCATATTCAAGCTGATATTGTTTGTAGAAACTGTCGCCAACGACTACGAGTTTTTCCCGTCGACCCCGATCTATCAGTAGCCGCATCGCGCGCAGTAGGACATCGAATCCCTTTGTATGCCGAATCGCACCGGCAAAAAGAATCTGCTTCTTCGGCGTTAGCGCGGCGTTCCGTAACGTGAAAATCGAACCGTCCACGCCACAAGGGATCACACGTATCTTGCTGCTGTTGGTAACGAAGTAGCTCGTATCCTGTCGCACGGATGCGCTGACGGCGACATAGAAAGTACATGCGTTGAAGGCTCGTCTTGCCTTTTCCAGCACCGACGGATAATCTTCCATCCAGGGCCGCCACGGAGCGTGCTCCGTAATGATAACCGGCACGCCGAACTGTTGGCCCAGCTTCGTTGCAACGGTCCCATCGGGATAAGTAAAGTGAGCGTGAATGATATCGAATGGAAAACTCTTTCGAATCGCGTACGCTACCCGTTTGGCTGCGAAGTAGTAAGGCAAATCCTCCATCCCATGTAGCCGATACCCGGGCGGCACTAGCAATCGTGGGTGAAATACTTCCACGCCATGTTCTGACGCGTGAAGTATGATTCTGCGAAACCGGGAGTACTCCTCTCTGATTCCAGGAATAGGAGGACAGTACGGCACAGGCGAAATTACTTTGCATTCGCTGAACTCTGCACAGCGCCGGACCAATCCTTGAACCCAGAGACCCAATAAGTTGAGAACATTATTGGGATAGCTCCTTGACAGAAAGAGCACCCTCAAGCGTTTATCTGCCTCTGCTGCAACGACGCCATGAGCGACTCCGGCTACGGTAGGAATTTTGATTAGGGAATCTGTGCTCATCCGCGGGTTGAGAACGGGCGATTTCCTATTGATCAGGCTTCGCAGTTAGGGCGGCCCTACCGAACTTAGTCCCAATCAATGCCTTCGTCAGTTGAACGGGCTGGAACACTATGCTGGGCCAAAGGAAAACTTCGTTGGTGCAATAGCACTGCTTCGCACGGATCTGCTTCCGCAGGAGCTTAGCCCGTTCCGAATCCCAGATCTCGAAGAAGCTCTGTTTCCTCAGATTACCCAGGGGAGGATGGGTTTCGCACAAACTGACATCGCCATTGGCGTAGACGACACCGGAGAGAATACCCGCCTTGCACGGGATGTACTGCGCTTCGGCCTCTATGGTCTTAACCTTTGCCCATTGCAACAATGGCTCCACGATCGCGCCAAAACGCTTTTCTTCACGATCGCGCCAGACCGCGCCCAAATGCTCATATAGCCTCCTGTATTGCTGGAGCGCAGGCCCTCGCAATGAAGGATTCTTGCGGTCTCCCCGAATGATCGCCAGATTGTGATGTTCCATGGCGGAACAGTTTTCATGGAGGTATTCGGTCAGGCGCCAGATCTCGTCCATGTTCTCATTCATGGCGACGGTGTTGGCATGGATCCGGAGCCGCGGCTCTTCTTTTTGAAGTCCGGCAAGCATTTGGTAGGTCTCCAGCGCCTTACTAAAGGACTTTGGGTTTCCCCGAAAGCGATCGTGATACTCGGGCATACCGTCCAGTGAGATCTCACATACGAACCTTTCAAGCGTCTTGGCTTTCAGCACCTCGCGAAGCTGTTTCTCCGTCCGGTCTGTGAAATAGCCGTTTGTGGGAACGTAAATTTGAGTAACACCATTATTCTCGATGAACAAAGAGCAAATTTGTGCAAACTCTGGACGGATAAATGGCTCTCCGCCGGAAAGGTTGAGCGTTTCAAAATTTCCTAATTCGAGCGAGAGTTTGCGAAATTCTTCAAACGTGAGATCGTCGCGGCGATTCAAATTGCGCCAATAGAAACAGTGCTCGCATGTCAGATTGCAAATGGAATTGATGAACACGATCATGAACGGCGGTGTTTGATGGTGCCGATGGCGCATTGCCAGGCGCGACAATTTCGAGTGCCGCACGACACGAGATATTACTGACATGTTTCTGTCCTCGGGGCGGACTGTGCCAATGCAGTGACGCGCCCCTCTCCACTTGCCAGGGGAATCATCAAGTCCAGATAGCGCCGTATGACGAGCCGCCAATCGTAGTCTGCAGCCCGCTTGGGTCCAGCCTCTGCCATTTGCGCCCTCCAGACTGGATCATTCAACACCGCGAGGATCTCCCGGCGGAGTGTTGGGACTTGGGCGTTCTCGATCAGATGGGCAACCCCGCCAGCAAATTCGGGAAAGGCTGTATTGTTGAGCGCAATGACCGGTGTTCCACACGCCATCGCTTCCAACACTGGCATTCCGAAACCTTCATATGAAGATGGATACACAAGCAGATCGGAAGCGTTGTAAATCAGGCTCAAGTCGGTGTGAGTGGTGTAGCCCAAAACAATAACTTCCTTTTGTAGGCCAAGGCTGGCAACGACCTCACGAAAGGGCGAACGGCCCGGTTGATCCGCTCCCACGATGAGGAGTTTATGCGGAATGCCATCTTTTGCTTTGAGCTCCGCGAAAGCTTGAACCAAGCGAGACAGATTGCGCCGTTCTGTAGGCTTTCCGACGTAGAGTATGAAAGGTAGGTCGGATCCCAGTTTGCGCCTTCGCCAGTCTGCTAGAACTTCTTGCGATTGAATAGGTCGAAAAAGCCGGGTGTCAACTCCGTCCGGCACGACGTGAATTTGTTCCGGTTTCACGCCGTAAAAACGCACCATATCGCGCTTGCTGTGCTCGCTTACCGTGCACACCATAGTCGCGCGGCGGGCGCTTAGAGAAAAGATCGCTCTCGCTTTGTTTCTAGTCCACCAGTCAAACGCTTCCGGATACCCTTCGTATGAGCCGTGATGAATAAGAAAGGTCGGGCAGCATCTGGCCAACAGCGGAATGACGTAGCTTGGACAGAACAGAAGATCCTTACTTCCATGGGCCCTCGGCAGTGTGAACTGCTCCCAAGCGGCCGGCGGAAACGAAGAACGCAGGACCACATTTGTCGCATTCGGAGGAAGATAGACATCAGCTCCCAGCGGCTGCGGTGTGTAGACTCGAACATCATCGAACGGATGATCTAATTCGGCCAAACAGGCAAGAAACGCTTCGATCGACCGTCCGACTCCGGACCGCTTTCCGATCAATCGAATTCCATTCACGCCCAGGATCATTGCTATCGTTAGCTTGCTTGACTTGCTACAGGAAGGGAGCGTTCGAACTTCATGCGTCCGATCGCAAATATCGCTTTTGCGCAGAGGTCAGCAGAAAAGTTGGCTGCGGCTCTTGCTGTGCCATAGAGCAAACCCCGGCGGTTGTCATCCTTCAGGATGCCTCCCCGGTTGATCAGGTACCGTTGGAGGAACAAGGCAAAGCGGTGCAACGCTTCGACCTGAGCTTTGCTCAGATTCTCATTTCCGATCATTACTTCATGGCTGCTTCGATATGAATACTGGTCATCAATAGTCAGACCGCTGGAAATGGCCCAATCACGAAGCTTTGTTCCGACCATCGGAGATGCCGCTGTGAACTGAACCCAGTTGGCCCGGAGTCGCAGCGCAAACTGGATCGTCTCGAGAATCGTTTGCGACGTGTCTCCAGGTAGCCCAATAATGAAAAAACAGAACGTCTTGATACCTAATTTGCGGCAAAGAGCAACTCTGTCGATGATGAGATTGCAGCTGATCGGCTTGCGGCCCACATTCTTTTGAATTTGGACTTCGGCGCTCTCAATACCGAAGTTGATGCCATTACAACCGGCTGCAGCCATCGCTTTCAGGGTCGTGTCATCGACACAATCGGGACGAGTTTCACACTTCCATGTCAAAACCAGGCCTCGCCTGCCAATCTCATTGCAAATCTCAACCACGCGATCCTGCCGCAGTGAAAACATAGGGTCACGGAAAAGGATGTACTGGATACGCAGGTCTTTAACGAGATGCTCGATTTCATCGACGACATTCTTCGGAGAACGGAAACGGAAAGGCAAACCCTGACCGAGAGGATACGGACAGTAATGACAGCCGAACGGGCAACCGCGTGACGTCAGCATCGGCAGAAATGCCAGCGGACCGGCGTTGGAAGAGCGCGGGATTGCGTATTTTTTGTAAGGTAACAGCTCCCACTTCGGAAATGGCAGTTTATCCAATTCCTTTAGGAACGGCCGTTCGCTGTTTTGCAACCAAGCTTCTTCGCGGCGGTAGCTGAGTCCGAGAATGCTGTCCTCGGGTTTACCCATTGCGAGCTCATACACCGTTTCGTCGGGTTCATTGTGAATGACATAATCCAGGCTGGATTCCTGGCTAACTCTTTTGCTTACATGCGGCAAGGCAGAACCCCAAATCGCCAACGAGATGTCGCCGGCACCGGCTTTTATTGCATGACATACCGAGAGGTCCCAGTCCAGGCTGCACAAGGCAACGCGAACCACCACTAACGTTTCACCTGGATCGGGGTGAACAGCTTTCCAGACCTCCTGAACCAGCCCCTCCAGAGTGAGTTCCAGCCCTTGAGCCTCAAACACCTCGATGGGTACACGCCTATCGATGAGATAGCCGGCAAGGTAAGGCAGATCTAATGGCGGGGCAATGTTTACACCAGCGGGATAGAGCTGACCGTATCCACCCATCGAATCACGATTCGCCGTGTAGCCCGGCGGACTCGGTGGATTAACGATTACAACCTTATTGAAACGCACGCAAAGCTCCTTTCCGGCTACTTTTCGGATTTGCGGACTTTGACGATCCAACCCGCTGCCAACCAACGGCTGCGCGCAGATTGGCCTTCTTCCAATCGTCTAGTGACCCAAAGAGCGGGTGTAGGGAAGATTTCGTCTAGCGGCGACAAGAAAATGTTGTAGTAATAGCCGACACTGCTGATCACAGCCGCACCTTCGGACTGAAGCAAAGAATGGGCTGCCCGCTCAGTGAATAGCGCGCGCTGTTTGGTCTGGACGCCTAAACTTGATTCGGAACGAAATTTATCCACCTTCCCACAAAGCTGGTGCCACACGCAAACCAGCGGATAAAATACGTACAACTTCCACCACGCATATGGGCTCAGGAGGTTGCTGAAAGTGATAATCAGTGTCCCGCCAAGCTTGATAACTCGCAGCATCTCTCTAATCGCCTGGCGGCGGTCGTGGAGCGCGTCAATCACTCCCATGCATACGGCGGCATCAAAGAACCCGTCTGGAAACGGGAGCTGCATTGCGTCACCGGACATAAAATGCACGCGATTATCTTCTTTGAAGCGGTTTCGTGCGATCCCAATCATTCGCGGCGAGGGATCCACACCCCAAAACGTGCACCCTACGTTCAAAAGGGCCTCGGTCATGACTCCAGGCCCGCAGCCAACATCGAGGACGTTCCCCCCCGGATGATCAAAAAGATCCAGGACTTTCTTTCTCCGGGTTCGCAGTGCATAGCCACCCGGAGTGTCCGCGAAATACTGTCGATCATACTTTTCTGCCCTGTCGTCAAAGAACTCGACTGTGGGATCAATGGCGGTGGGCACGCGAATTACTCGACCTTACTTAAACTCTCGCCGGGACCTGCCAGATATCCGACGAATTCACCTATCGCGTAGGTGATAAAAAAAATGGTTAGCAATGGAATCGAAAGAAGAAACTCTTTATAGAGACGCTTTTTTTCGAAGAAGACGTTCCGGGTAACACGTAATGCCATCAACAATGGCAGTAACGGCGCCGTTGACAAGTAGTAGAAGCGCCTCAACGGCGTGATCAGCGCTGTGCGCATACCGGCAAAGGACCTGGAATAGTGGAATCTCTGGCACAGAAAATAGAAAAACCCGAATTTTTTCATGTGTGTGACGACAATTGAGGGCACCGAGAGAAGCTTCACACCCTTCTCGACCAATTCATCATGAAGGAAAGACTCCCAGTAGTTCCGCTTGATGCCGTCATCGATCAGGTCCAAAGCCGCTCGTTTATACGCTGCATTGTTGCCGGGGATCGTTCTCACTTCGCCGGCAGGTACTGGAAGCATCGCGGAACTGTATTCACAAAAAAATACGGACCAATCGATGATGCGGTTGGTCTTACCATTTTCAACGGCGCCACCGACAACCATATAGCCCAGTTTGTGCGCCTTCACGATCTCCGCCAGCCAATTCTTCGGAGTAACACAATGGTCTTCGGTAACAACAATGATGTCACCCCTCGCCTGGGCCATAGCCGCTGCTCGCAGCTCAGGAATGCTGAATTGCTTTGGAAACTCCAGTAGCCTGACGCGCGGAAAACGTTGCCGGATGTGTTCAGCCGTCCCATCCTGGCACCGGTTCGCAACGACAATTTCGTAGTCGACGCCACATTGCTGACGTTCCAATGCAGACAGGCATTCGTCGATTTCCGGCAAGCCATTGACGGATGCGATGACGACAGAAACGTCGGGCATACTTTGGAATCTAGGCGCGACGGTCTGCCAACTGAGTGCTCGCGTCCTCTGCCATTGGCGTGGATAGATACCCGATTAGCTCTCCGGCGGACCAACCGAGCAGGAACAAGAACATGACGGGTACAGCAGATAAATACTCTGCAATATTTCTCTTCTTAGCTATGACTTGTCGCGTAATTCGCCACAGAAAGACGATTGGAATGAGTGGGCTCACAAGGATGTAAAGCTGCCGACGAATCGTCGAGAAATCTTTCGCCCGATCGGCGCCGTACTGTCTGCCATGAAGGAACCGCTGCTTCATAAATCCGAGAAATGAAAAAGATTTGTGGTGACAGACAACGATGCTGGGCGTCAACAACAGCTCGAGTCCGTCACGGGTCATCTGAGCGTGAATTGCAGATTCCCAAAAGCCATGACGTCTCATCGCTCCGTACCGTTGCAGAACCGAACGCTTGTAAGAGGCATTATCGGCGGCGAAATCCTTCACGCGCGACTTTTCGAGCGGAAGCATGTAGGCACTATATCGGCAGAAATAGATCGCTCTTGAAACAATCCCGCTTCCCGGTTCCTTTTCAATTGCACCGCCAATACCGGAATAATGGGTTCCTTCGTGAGCTTTCAGTATCTGTTCGACCCAATCCTTTTCCGGTACGAAATCACCTGTCGTTATCGCGACGATGTCGCCGCTCGCCTGCCGTATACCGAGCTCCCACAAATGGGGTATCAGCTTCTGTTTTGGTGCGCGAATCAATCTGATTTGAGGAAAGCGTTGAGCAATGGTTTCGGAGGTACCATCGCGGGAGTTGTCTACAACAATCACTTCCGTGGTCTTTGTCTCAGAAATACCTTCCAGTGCTTTCAGGCACCGCAAGACGTTCGTCCCAAGACCAGCACGATGAGACGCCACAACAATGGAGACTTTGGACATTCAAGAATCCTTACGCGAAGGTTTCTGAGCCTTAAGGAAGAAAGCTCCCATTGGATAAACGAGACGTCCGCCGCGAGCTTGCACCTGATGACAAATTTCGAAGAATTCCTCGTGTAAGCCCTTTAGTTTTTCCTGCGGAGCGGCTGCCAAACGCTTTCTGGCGAGACTGGAAAATGTACTCTGAATAAGCCAGAAATCTTCCGCCGTCTCCAATTGTGCTTGGTGTCCGTGCCAAGAGGTTTGGATATGCCTAAACCCCGCCCCACGCGCGAGCGTCAATACGTGGTTTGTGCGACGTAAGCCGGTGCGTGCGAGTACGGACACTTCCGTATCGATTGAACCGGGCAGATGTTTACTCACCAAGGCATCCAAGAATCCTGGAGCGACCAGAAGCTTGCCCGTTTGCTGTAGTAAAAGTTGATGAATGGACCGAACGGTCTCCCGAACAGCCGCCAACGATGGAAAAGCTGGACCGCCTCCCACGGCGACAACTAAGCAGCCTCCGGGGCGGAGCATGCGGAACATCTCTGCCAGGGCTTGCGATGGATTTGGGAAATGCAGCAGCGCGAATAGTGACAGTACGGTATCGAAGGATTGGTCCTCGAGTTCCAAACTTTCGGCATCCATCCGGCGGAACTCAATTGGGGTAGCCGAGACCAGACGCCTCGCTTTTGTTCGTGCGTTGGCCAGCATGCCTTCCGAAAGATCGACTGCGACTACTCTTCCTTTCGGAACGGCTCGAGCGGCATTGAACGCAACAATCCCCGTTCCCGTTCCTATATCCAATATCCGGTCCGCCGGCTGCAGTTTAGCCAGCCGGGTCATTCGCTCTACGAACGGCAGCGACAGCATCTGTGTGAAGACTTCAAACTGTTCGCTGACGGTGTCGTAACTACTCGCGTCTTTAATCTTGAAGACTTGAGAGTGACTGTTGGTTGCGTGCAACATCAGCAGGTTATTGCCCGATAATTCCCACGCGAGAACGGTTCAATGAATGAGAGTTGTGCTCTTCGGCATGTTCATGCTGGTTGGAGTCATAAGTCCACAGCATCAGCGCCAGTGTGCGCCGGTTATCTTCTGCGTGGCATGGTGGTACGGCGCCTTTGTCCAGGGCATCGAGAAAAGCTTCAATGAGACGGCTGGTTGCGGCGGAGAAGATATCGAGACGGTCAGACGCGATCTTTTGGAAGGACTCGCCATGGTACAAACGTGCCCAGCCACCCATCGAGATATCTGCTTGTAGAAACGGTTTCCTCGTGCCTCCCCGCACGCCAACTCCAACTTCGATACCTCCTCCCAAGTGCGTCTCCACACAGCCAACCGTTCCGTCGAGCCGGATGTCCAAATATCGCTGCCGGCCGCGGCTTAGCCGGTCCAAGATGATGTGGGCGATGCGGTCCCCTGTGAATTCCAGTTGGATGATATTCAAATAATCGGGACCATCCGGGCGTCCGGGTTTGGGCATCCGCGACAGTATAGATAGGGGTTCTTCATCGAAGAAGAACCGGCACAAATCCAAGACGTGAGTTGCAAATTCTTTTCCGGTCCGCCGTAGCTCGGCGCCGCGCCAGCCGGCCTCTGTTTTCGGATCGGTATAAAACGTTTGATGCGCCGTCAGGAAAAGCAGCTTTCCAAACTGCGGTTGACCGATCTGGAATTTGGCATTGCGATGGATATTCATGAATCGATACTGATTGTTGACGACAATCCAACGGTGCATTTTGCGCGCGAGAGCGATCAATTCATCCGCCTGTTCCAGAGTATCGGTGAAGGGTTTCTCGCAAATGACGTGGCATCCGGCCAGAAGGCCGAGGCGGGACAGTTCAAAATGAGAGGCCGGCGGAGTTGCGACGATTAAAATATCGGGTTGCAGCTTCTCCAACATTTCTAAGGTTGTGGAGAAAACCGGAAAGTGAAAATCGTGGCCGCTTGCCGCTGGGTCGCAACCCCCAATGATTTTGATGTTTGGGAGTTTTCGCAATGCCGGAAGATGAATCGTCTTGGCGGCAACTCCGAGACCAGCGATTGCTGCAGTTCTTTCAACCATTAACAAGCGCGCTGATTGGAATCAATTTGGCCTGCAGTCGATCTACAGTTCGAGCGATCTCGACGATCTCGGCTTCCGCGATGGGCGCGGGTTCTCCGTTCAGCACTGCGTTATAGAATGAACGTCCAAGCTCCGGAAGTCCCGGATAGGCCCACACCGAGCGGCGAAACCGCGTCAGAATGTTTACGGCGGACCGTATCGCCAGTCGAGCACCGAACGTCAATGGCTGGAGAAGTTTTCGACGCCGAGACGTATCCGATCCGGCCTCGAAGACAGCAAAGCCATGAAATAGGTTGACGTGGGCGGTTCCGGCAGTACCCGTATAGGTCAATACGTTGCGCGTCGGCCTCCCCCGATGACTCAGGCACAAGTGAAACCGGGCGCCACTGGCCATACCCAAGAGTTCAAAGTCGTCGCTGGTGGGAGGGCCCGCGAATTCCACAGTGTTCAGGAACGACACACCGAACAACGCAATTCCAAGAGAGAAAGCGTGGGGCAGAATTTCGAGCAGTATGCTCTGGCGCTCTTCTCCGGACCGGCCGTTTCCGCCCGCGGTGAACACCTCATAGCTCGCGCGTACGGGCTTGCCGAGCGCCTTTGCCTTGAGACGAAGCTGACGGAATCCCTCTTGAAACGGGAACTGATGAACGGGGCTGAGCAACTTGCCCTTGCGACGGGCTAACTGCAGAAGCGCCTCGGTCATTTCCAACGTCGGAGCTGCGGGCTTTTCGATCAGTACGTGGGCGTCGGCCTCGAGTGCCAGCTTTGCCAAATCAAAGTGAGACATGGTAGGCGTACAGATGTGCACAATATCAGGCTTACAGCACCGAAGACACGGCTCCAGTTGTGCAAAAACCGGTGTCGAACTGTGACCTTGAATCAGACTGCGGGCTTTCAAGGGGTCTTTATCGACGATCCCTACAATTCTTGCGCCCAGTCTCCGAGCATAATAGGCATGCCACCGGCCCATCAGTCCGGCACCCGCAATTACGACACGAAGCGGACCTTTACCGTAGTGTGGTTGGGGAAGCTTGTGCATTCGCATCGGAAGGGACGGCCAGGGAGTCACGGACTTCAATGCTTCCCGCAAATCCGCCCGCCGAACACCCTTGATCGGGCGCCAGGTTATGCCTATCATCGCCGCTGATAACGTTGTTAGCCGCTCCCCTCGCGTGCATCGGAGATCATACTTGGTCCAACCACAACGTCCTGAAACAATCCGAATACCGCCGGCAGCGCTTCATGTTGGTGTGGACGCGACTAGTTGGGCGAATGATCGTGGTTTTGGACGTTTTACTAGAGAGCTTGTGACGGCGCTAGCTTCTCGCAAATCCGATTTTCGTTACACCCTTCTTTTCGACCGCGCACCCGCGCATACTCTTCCGGCCACCGTCGAGATCCTTAACGCATCGACCCAATGGACTTTGACCGAATCGGCGGTAGGGGCAACGTCGCGTTCCATAGGATATCTGTGGAAGATTGGCAAGCTAACACGGAAGGCCAACTTTGACCTGTTTTTCTTTCCGTCGGTCTATTCCTACTTTCCCATCCTAGCTCGCATCCCCTGCGTGGTTTGCTACCACGACACAACCGCGGAACGCTTTCCGGAATTGGTGTTTCCGACCAAGTGGAACCGCCGCCTGTGGCAAGTGAAGACTGCGTTAGCTCGATTGCAAACAACCCGTGCAATGACGGTTTCACAGACTTCGGCCATCGATCTCGAACAGATACTTCGTATTCCACGTTCCCGCATCGACATCGTCACTGAAGCACCGAATCCCGTCTTTCACGTTATGACCAGACGAGACGTTTCGACAACAGTCAGGAGTCGATACGGTGTACCGGAGGGAGCAGATCTGTTGGTCTATGTCGGTGGTTTGAACCCGCACAAGAATTTATTAGGGCTCCTCCAGGCGATGCGGGAAGTCATCTCTGAACGGCCGGAGGTGCACCTCACTATTGCCGGTGATACTTCCGGCAAGGGGTTCTGGGACAACGTTCCCGAACTGAAACGCTTCGTACATGCTTACCCGCAACTCGAACGCCACGTCCGTTTTACCGGCTACCTCAGTGATCTCGAATTGGCCGAACTCTTGAATGACGCCGAAGCTCTCGTGTTCCCATCGCTGTGGGAAGGCTTCGGCTTGCCTGCAGTGGAGGCGATGGCTTGCGGCTTGCCGGTATTGGCAAGTCGAAGCGGGAGCCTACCAGAGATCGTAGGAGATGCAGGTCTCTTCTTTGATCCAGAAGACCCATCGGATATTGCCAGTTGTGTGTTGCGATTTTTCCGCAATCCGGAATTACCACCTCGTCTCAGAGAAATGGCGTTGAAAAGAGCACGTACTTTCTCGTGGGATAGGGCAGCAGACTTGGCTGAACAGTGTTTTCGCCGGTGTTACGAGGACGCGACTCGACATTGACGGTCAGTGAAGGGCCCTTAAAGCTCCCCCATAAGAGCTTTCATATCGGTACTACTTTCGTCGAAGCGTGATCCATTTCATAAAATCGGTTTTTTCAGACTGCGTAGCAACCGGCGCACGAAGAAGTAAAGGTCCCCTCGTCCGTCCAAAAATTCGCGCCATCGCTTCGGGTTCCGAAAATAATGCATCTCGATGCGTGGAAGGTCATATCGGTCGCAGTGCCGGCTCGCGCGAGACAGTTTTGTTCCCAGCGATAAGTCAAACCATTTTCGGATTTCGTTACGCTCGCGCCGCCTGCATCTACCGTAGGGCGTTGCAAAGGCCACAGGTGAATGTCCAATACGTTGTTCTATCTCCTCTCGACATTGACGAACCTCACACTGTAGTTCATCTAGGGAAAGTTTTGTCAGATCGGCATGAGTCACACTATGGCCGCCGAAATCAATGTTCTCTTTAGCAAGGTCCGTTACTTGAGACCAGCTCATAAGACGGCGGGGAGCAATGCAGTCTATTCCTTCCCACTTCTCAGTTCCACCCATTCTGCCTGACGGTAAGAAAACAGTGGCTGTGTAGTGGTGAACCTTCAAAATAGGAAACGCAGACTCAGCGAAGTCGGCGAAGCCGTCGTCGAAGGTGATCAGAACAGATCGAGCAGGCAAAGCTTTTTCGCCGGCATGCCACGATCTAAGGGCATCAAGCGAAATCGCTTGATAACCGCAAGCCTTCAAAGTCTCGAGCTGATTCTTAAATGTATCCGGCGAAATACTGGTCGGTCCTGATGAATGGGAAATGGAATGGTACAACAAGATATTCAGCTCGCCGGCAGCCGCCGAAGACGATTCTTGTTCCTTAACCACGAATAGGGGCCAAACTTACAGCCATCCGGAGCGGTTCTCGGTTAGCAACGCCCGTTGTTCGGCGACAACATCCTCGACGATTTTTTCCAATGACGTGGATGGCTTGAAGCCTATTCAGCGCTCAAGTTTGTCAACTGCAGGTACTCGGCGCATCATGTCCTCAAACCCTGCTGCATACCAATCAGGCATTCGGCCAAATGCGATCCAATGAAACCCGCGCCACCCGTGATCAAAACTTTCATGCCACGGCCCCCGCTTCCAACTTTCGGGCAATGTCCGTTCGTCCCTTGGCTAATGCAGTTCTGTACACAACATCGAGATACTGAGGGATGACCGCCGATTCGGACCAATACTTGACGAAGCCTTCGTTGGCGGATAGCGCTAACCGCTGCCTCAAAAGCGGTTCGCGCTGAATGCGCCGCATGACTTGGATCAATTCCTGTGGTCCGCTGAAGAGTTCGCCTCCGCCGCAGCGCCGCACGATTTCGGGAAACGGCCCGATCCGCCGCGCAATGACCGGAGTCGATTGCCGGAATGCTTCGATGAGAATGATTCCAAATGTTTCAAAGCCGATCGAGGGAACGATCAGCGCCAGAGCGTGATGGTAATAGCGGTCCAGCGCATCCGGCCCAAGACGGCCGAGGAACTTAATGGTGGGAATACCCGCCGCCAGACGCTGCAGAGTAGGAGCGTACTCTCCGTCTCCGATCACGAGCAGATCCGCGTCCTTGTAGTCGCGAAAGACGGGGATAATATCATCCAACCCCTTGATCCGCTCCAGCCGGCCGACGAAGAGAAAGTAAGGCCGCGAGTGAGGAGACTCGGTCTGCGGCACAGGTTCGCGGCGCGGAGCTTCTGGGAGGAAATGATTGACGACTTCCATCTTATACGGGAACCCGAACTCACGATGTTTGTCGCGGCTGAACTCACTCATCGCGATGAACGCATCGACGTGTTCCAGTTGGCGATTGAGGTACGTGGTGTATCTCCAGACCTGCGGAGGACGCCCGTACCTCAAGACGCACCGCAGGCATTGCTTGCCTATACAGGCCTCGCGATTGTGACGCCACAAGACGTGACTCGCACAAACCAGCCAGTGCTCGTGCGCCATATAGAGCTTCAAGGCGCTGCCTGCGCTTAATATGCCAGGGCCTCCTACCAGAGAAATGTTGTGAAAGTTGATCACGTCGAACCGGCCCCTACTAAGAATCTGCCTGATCCTGCGGCCTTGGATTACCGGCCTGCCGGTTTGTTGCGTGAGCAATGCCGATAGTGTTCGCAACCGGCTATGCAGCCGTATCACCTCAACGCCATCAGAGTTCTTGTCGGGACTTGGTTCAGTCCCGCCGTTCAAGTATTTGAACCCATCAATGTCCTGGAGCGCCGTGACGTAATGGCCCCGGCGAGCCAGCGCTTGTGAAAAGCGCTGGACGCCGATGCCATCTCCCCCAAAGTTATAGGGAGGATAGAAGGTCGTCAGCATGCAGAAGCGGAGTCCGCTCACGTGAGACTACGCAGAGTAGGACGATTCCTTAGTGTCGCCACGTTGCACTTGGCTTCTTAACAGGTTGCTGAAAAGTAAGCGGCAAAGGACCGGAGCCGTCCTATGGGCGGTGTTAGAGGTCCGGTATGAGAGAAACAGACACAATTCAGTTCAGTCATGTTCAGCTACATATCGCCCGAACAGTGTGTTCCTGCGGATCATCCGCTGAGAGCAATCCCCATTATTCTGGATAACGCGTTGCGGAAGCTAAATGCGCTGTACTCCGACATCGATCGGCCTCGATTGCGCCGGAGAGACTCTTGCGGGCACTTCTGTTGCGGGTCTTTTATACGATTCGGAGCAAACGGATTTTTGATGGAGGAGATGTTCATTGGGCGCAGTCTACGAATCTTTCTCGAATCATCGGGCCATTCTCGATCACCATCCGAATGATACCGCAGATGCCTTGCACCTCGTCAGATCCCACTGCAGTCCCTGTGGGCAGCACGAGAACGCGCCTGCAGAGCAGTTCCGTGATTGGCAAATGATCTGCCGCGCTGGGAAAGCGGGACCGGTAGGGCTGCATCCGGTGGCAGCCGGGATGAAAGTAGCGCCGCGCGAGAATGTTCTCTGCATGCAGTACATCGAGCAATTGGTCCCGACTGATTTGAGTGACAGTTTCATCGATCTCGAGCACGACATATTGGTAATTGAACTGGTCGCGGCCAGAGAATGACACAAATCGAACCCCGGCAAGGTCGGCCAGTTCAGACTGATAGTGGCAGTAATTGGCGTAGTTTGCAGCGAGAAACTCGTCGAGGCACTCCAAGCCGGCGAGGCCCATAGCGGCGCACACTTCCGTCATCTTGCCGTTAGTGCCAATATCCACGACATCGTTGTTGGGGGCGAACCCGAAATCCCTCAGGGAGCGGACCTTGGTCGCCAGTTCATCATCCTCGGTAACGATAGCTCCGCCTTCAAAGGTATTGAAGAACTTGGTGGCGTGGAAACTGAACACCTCAAGTTTTCCGAAGCTGCCGATCATGCGCCCCTTGTGAGAGCACGCAAATGCGTGAGCCGCATCAAACATCAGCGTCAGGCTATGCTCTTCCGCAATGCCGTCAAGTTCCTCGACTTCACATGGACGGCCCCATAAGTGCACCCCAATAATCCCACTCGTGCGCGGCGTGATCAGGCGCTGAGCGTGGCGGGGATCGATGTTGTGAGTCTCTGGGTTTACATCACAAAAGACAGGCGTGATACCAAGCCACTGCAACGCATGAGGGGTAGCGACAAATGTAAAGGACGGCACAATCACTTCACCGGTCAGGCCGAGTGCTCGGATTGCGATCTGCAGGCCCACGGTCCCATTGCAGGTGGCGACGCAATGGCGCACTCCGAGATAGGCGGCAATCCGTTGTTCGAATTCTTGCAGGCACGGACCGTTATTGGATAGCCACCGTCTGGACAAGATCGATTCGATGCTTGCGAGGAGCCGCTCCCGGTTTGGGATATTGGGCCTGCCGACATGAAGCTTTTCGGAGAAAGCAGGCTGTCCGCCGAACAGCGCAAGGTTTGTCCAATTTCGGTTTGCTGTGAGCATTGTTCACTTCCCGCGAAAAGGAATTAGGTTTTTTGAAAGACCTGATGCCCCCAAAGCCACTCATCTTCCCACACCCGAACGAAACCACGGTCACGAAGGCGTCGGAACACCGGCTCGAAGTCGTGTACGATATGTTGTGGTCGTTCGTCGTCTGACTCGCAGGCAAAAAGACCGTAGAGGAAGCCACCCGGTGTTAGCGTCGCCCAGATTTCGTCGACTGCGCCTGCCGGGTCGGTCAAGTGCTCGAACACGTCCATAGCGGTCACAAGCGCGAACGTGTTGTGCGGCAAGGACTGGTGCTTCAAATCAATCAGACGAGCATGCAGGTCGCGCTTTTGGAAACGCCACGCGCTGAAGGCCAGCAGCGACGAGCTAATGTCGGCGGAAGCGACGTCCATGCCATATCGAGCGAAGAGAATGGGGCCAGAGCTGATACCAGAGCCGAAGTCCAGGTAGCTCTTCACACCGCGGCTCCTGGCGAAGTCGAGTGCGGTCACGTAGGCCAGAGGCGTGTCATCCTCAATCAGGGTGTGCCACCAAATGAGGTTATAGAGGTACGCCTCAGTGTCGTCATAAAAGAATTCGATCGACTGGCCGTTGCCGACCTTCTGATGCCACTCATCCTCGACGCCCTTCCAGCTAATGCCGCAGCGACGCTCGATCTCTTCGAAATCCGTATTACCTAAGTAAGACCCTAGCTCCCGAAGCAAGCTGTCTTTCAGCTCCCGGCGTCCGTCCAATATGAGCGCGCGGCTCCATCTACGGCGGTATTCCTCAAGCAGGCGCTCCTTTTCGGCATAGAACTGCTGGTCATCGAGGTGCTCCTCCTCGACAGTCTGCCACAACTCCTTGAGTACGTCCGGCAGTAGTTTCTCCATATCTCTCCTACACGAACAATCCTGTGGCGCGCATGCCATGCTAATCTCTGCGCGGTAGAACATCATCTTTCTCATCACATTCCGGGGCTCCGCCTCGCCGGTGATCGCGTCGAACGCACAAAGCATTCTTCCCACATTAGCTACCTTCTTCACAGCAGCCAGTTCCAGACTAGGCCATTGCCGGTGAACGATGGGCCAGTACACAGCGATATCGGTGTGCGATAGATCCGCCGCCGCTACCCCCCGCCTGCCCAGTCCCAATCGATCGGAAAGAGATTTGGCCATCCGAGTCTTTACGGACTCGTGCGTTCTTGGGACAAAAATCACCGTGGACGAGAGTCTCGGGCATGGTCTGGCCATTTTTTCCACATGGTCCCAGTGAAGCAGGACCGACTGGCCATAAGCTTAGGACTGCTTGCAGAATCTGCAAGTCGTCATTACTGGACGCGGGATTAGCCAAGCTCAGCCGGATCGTTTCACATGCGCGCGAAACAATCTTGCGCCAGTGCTCTAATCCCCAGCTGGGGAGCCAGTCCTTTGCCCTGGCGTAACGCGCAGCGCCACCGTGTAGCACTGCGAACCATTCTGCGGCCAGGCTACGATGTTCCGGATTATCGAAATCAAACTTCTGGTCACCCGCGTCTTCGAGAAAAGCCAGCCGAAGCCGGGGTCTGGATCGTCTGTGAAACCATAACAATCGAGAGTGCGAAGACCCGTGTGAGGGAGTATCTCGCGGTAGATCGTCAGTTCGAGCGCCATGCTTCCAATACGTTTGCGCTTTGCAATGACGGCGGAGCCCGAAGGTCCCAAGCCGTCCAGACGGTACACCGACGAAGTCTTGTTCTCCGGCTTTAGAATCTCCACCCGGGTCGGCTCCCTGTCTGGCATCGAGAGTCCCGCCCATGCCTTTACGGCCCGCTGCTCATGCAAATTGAATTGTCCGGCCTCGACGGTTCGAGGAGTATCCATCTGCTCTATCCATACTTAGGCAGACCCAGCGGCGCTTTACTGCGAAGATCGAAGACGATCAGCCGCTCGTTCTTCAGCACGCACGGGAAGCACGAGCGGAGGTAGTCGTGCAGGCCCGGATAGTAATCGAGCCACCAGAACGCCGGCCACGCGAAAACTGCGAAACCGGCGCCAGCACCCCGTAACCGCTCTATCTCCTGGATTGCGGTTTCATCGTTGGGTGGTTTTCCCCAGTACTGGCCGCCCTTTTCCAGAAATGGAAAACGTCGTCGGCCAGCGACTTCTTCGTCGACTCCCAATAATTCCTCGTCAATCAATATGAAGCTCCGTCCCGCTGGAACCGCCTCGGTGATCTCCCCCAACGCCAGGTGGACCTTGTCTGACCACTCCCTCTCTATGTCCGGTCTCAGCTTCTGGTTTCGTTTCGAAATCTCCTGAAGAAGCTCTCGAATAACTAGCCTGCTGGCTTCGGGATCCAGGTGCGCCTTTTGATCTCGCTCGAAACCCTTTCCCCACCAGAGCTCAAATCCCGCATCCCTACCACCGCAATCAGAAGCCGCCTTCAGGAACCTTCCCAGTTTGTCCAGGTCACAGACCCGCAGGCAGCACTCTGGCTCTGTCATCAGCGCCAATACCAGTTCAATCAGAGGAAATTCATGTCTGTTTATCCCCTCTAGTATCTCTCCGATCGCACGTATGTCACCCTCGCTCGCTGCGCCACCCAACTCCATGCCATTCGACTCGGCAAGGTTTATCGCCCACTCAAAATCCGTCAGGACCGGTCGCCCATCCCGAACCTGTACAGTGTCTGGTCCAATACGTCGATGAGCGATTCCGTTCCGCCTAAGTTGCTTCAACATCGCTAAGCAATCCAGAGCGAACCTTTGCAGCCTGTTTCCGCTACTCGCTACCTCTAACCTAGCCCTAGCCACCGGAAGACCACAGACCTTTTCCAAGATCACCACGGAATACCCATTTTCACTCTTCGCGGTGCGCACCTTGGGAAAATAGTTGCTCTTCAAACGCGAAAGCACGTCACTCTCGCGAAGGGCCAAGTCTCCGGTGCACTGTTTATACATAACACTTCCGCCCTCGTAGAGCCGACTCCAGCACTCCGTTCCCTCGACTTGACCAAGGTGGCGGCTGTATATGGCTGACTCAATCGGCCTGATCCAGGGAAGCGGACAGCATCCCTCCACTTGTCGTGGGGAGTGAACTCGGATTATGTCGTCTTTGATCTCCATACTCCAGTCGGGACGCCGACTAGCGATTAGATCTCGGAGTTCCGCCACGGTGGGATAATCGTTGCAGCCATTGAACAAGCGCGCGTCATCTATCAGAACCACATGATCCCTGACTGGATGCCTCAGGATATGCTCTAACTCTTCGATTATTGGTGTATCCCGCGAGCCTCTTGCCGTCAAGGAGCCAAAATGAACGCCAGAATAGTGACCATCAAGCCAAAACAGGCACGGCTCGGTGACCTCAGCAAGAAGCTGTCCCAGAACGGCGCCGCTGTCGCCCTGAATTATGCAAACTCGATCCAGTCCAGAGAACTTCTTCCGTGCACGATCATGTAGCCTGGCGTCAAGTTCTATCGAGAACAGCTTCACAAACGTGTCCTTGCAAGCCTCCAGCGTGTCCCCGAGAAAAGTTCCCGATTCAACGAAGGTGCGCAGACCCGCTCTCTCCGCATACTCCTTGATGGTCCTCACTTTGACTGCGTTGGGGGGGGGCGTTGGCCGACCTGTTGCTTCCCAGTGCCAGATCTCATGCTCCTCGGAAGAAATCGACGGATCTCCTTTGAGGAAGATCGAATCAGCCTGGAGTATGCTGTCGTCGCGCGGGTCTCGTAACTGCAACAGATTTCCGTGATACGTAAAGCCCATTTGCCGAACCTGATCGAAAATAGCATCGAACAGAGGCTGGCCCTCATACAGGAACCGGAAGCTTGTCTCGACGATTAGCACGCTCGCTTGAGTGACCGTATTATAGCCGCCCGCAATCACCTTATCTTCATAGCCCTGCACGTCGAGCTTAACCAAAACGCCATCGCGAATGTTTAGATCTTGGACCAGTCCATCGAGTCTTCTGATCGTAACTGTCTCATCGCTCTCGGCGGTCGTGTACGGAAATGCCATTTTGTGTAGCACCGCCATTCGCAGCAGGGAAGAAGACGGGGAAAACTCGTTTCGGTGTATGCGTTCCTCGCAATCTTTATCACCTAGAGCTATGGGGAACGCCCTGAAATTTGCGACTCCCTTCATGTTGTTTACAAGCGCCTCATAGCAGTCCCTTAATGGCTCGAACGCGTATACCATCGCATTTGGTAAGAGTTTGTGAATCGCCAAGGCAAACTGACCCGTATTGGCTCCGACATCCAATACGGTTCTTATACCGCGCTTACTGAGCCACCTCCAGTCGCAGGCGATCGGTAGGAACTGATCAGCCATGACCCAGTCTCTCAGCTGCCGACCGAGCAGCCGCACGCCCCTTGACTCTCAAATCGAAGATGATTGAGCGCTGATTCTTTAGTATGCGCTGGTATCTCGACGTCAGGTGCTGGTGGAAACCCGAGTAATACTCCAGCCACCAGAACGCTGGCCAGGCAAAGATCACAAAGCTTGCTCAGAGTCTCGAAGCCGCTCCAGCTCCCGGATCGCCGTTTCGTCGTCGGGGGGCCGCCCCCAATACCATCCATCGTGTTCCAGAAACGGAATGCGACGCCGGTGCCCGATGGCCCCCTCAACTGCGAGGTTCTCCTCATCCACTAGGATAAAAGCCTCCCCGT